>Ga0189274_100025_pt1 | contig 269046 bp, 257 predicted proteins | sample N5B1minimetaG_FD_130323 | JGI IMG/M metagenome (GOLD analysis project Ga0189274, IMG submission 130323) | Marine microbial communities from the Costa Rica Dome - N5 B1 mini metaG | ecosystem: Environmental > Aquatic > Marine > Oceanic > Photic zone | place: Costa Rica: the Eastern Pacific... | reverse complement strand
CTGGATTGCGAGCTTTGACGTGCTTGTGGATGGTGTGGTCGTTGCGTCGGTTGATACGAGCGTGCAGGGCAGCGTGCAGCAGTTTGAGCTGGAAGTTGCGCTGACGGAAGGGGATCACACGATCGCCTTTGTGGAGACGAGCCGCAATGACGGGCGCGGTACGTTGATCGACAATGTCTCGCTGGTCGCCACGGGAGAGCCTTTGCCACCGCCGCCCCCTGCGGACACATTGTCGTTTTCAGACGAAGCGGACGGCCGTCTGGTCGATCTGGGAAATGGCAGCTGGTCGATTCCGCTCAAATTTCTTCCGCTCGGTGACTCGATCACGTACGGGATCGAGATCGGGCCAGCACAAGCGAATGATACGAGCCTGGGCGGATATCGGGATGACCTCTGGCAAAGTTTTGTCGCACAGGGCATCCTGATCGATTATGTCGGACGTCAGGCGACCGGCCCTGACAATCTGCTGGACCAGAATCACGAAGGCACGCCGGGCATCCGGGCAGACCAGATTGCGAACTATCTGGCGGCCCAGCTGCCCAGCTTCGTACCGGACGTCGTCTTGTTGATGGCAGGCACGAATGACTCCTATCAGCAAGTGTCCAATGCGGGCGAGACCACGCCGCAGGATATCGAACGTCTCATCAACATCATTCTTGCGGAGAACCCGGATGCCCAGATCTTCGTGTCCACTCTGCTGCCGCAGGATCCGGTGAATCCGCGAAATGCAGAGGCGTTGCCCGGACTGGCGGTGGCCAATCAGGGAATTATGGATCTTGTGGCCCGGTTGAATGCGGACGGCCTGACCAACATCCACTTGGCGGACATGAGCGACCTGTCCCTCGACCTGATCAGCGATGTCGGCCCGGACAACCGGAACGATGATGGTCTGCATCCGACCGATGAGGGTTATACGGAAATCGCGAGCCGTTGGTATGACGCGATCAATCAAGCCTTTGCAGACCTGGGGCTTGTCCTGGAAGGGGATGGCAACGCTATTGATTCCATCATCCAAAATGTCATTGGGTCAACCGGGAACGACTATCTTATCGGAGATGCACGGGACAATGATCTCAACGGCCTGGCCGGCAATGACATCCTCGATGGCGGGGCAGGGAATGATTCATTGACCGGCAGTTTCGGCCGGGACCTGTTCCGCGTATCCGAAGGGAATGATGTGATCACCGATTTTGATCCCTCGTCTGACTTTATCGATCTGAAAGGTACAGGTTTTACCTCTTTTTCGGAGATTTTGGCCGCCGCCGAACAGCAAGGCTCAGATGTTGTTTTGTTTGGTGACGTTGCAGAGATGGGTATGTTGACACTGCAAGGCGTTCTGCTGGCGGATTTGTCAGAAGATCATTTTCTGTACGATTCCGGCGACACGGCAACCAGCGCAGTGACAATGGCGTCATCCTCAGGCAACACCATGACTGCCGTGTCCCATTCGGGCGAGGCGGAAGCGCATGGAGAGATTGTCGCTCTGTACAGTGATGCGGATTGGTTCGATTCCGACGGTGGCTCGCGCGAGTCCATGATGGATGACCGTGATTCAGGGGATTGGTCAGACAATGGAGTGGATGACTATTCCCAACCGCCGATCTGGGACGCCTGGACCTGACGAGCCCCTGCTTCGCTTGATGGAAGCTGGGTGGCCGTCAGTCACAAATCCAAGCTATATGGACGGTTCGTTCGTGTAGTGAATGGTGTAGTAGTGATGACAGAATGAAGGTGTGTCTTCGAAGCAGTCTTAGGCGCATCGGCGATAGTGCGCCGAACACGGTGCCCAAATCTCCCTGTATGTGGATCTTTCCGTGATCCATTCAGACCGCCGGACCGAAATGTCCGGGGTTTTTTCGTTTTCGGGCGCGGGCACCAAAGAAACTGTCATGCTGCGCAGGTAGGCGAGGGGCGGTTCGCACTCTCACCCGCGCCGGAGACACTTCATGATTCGTCTGCCCCGATCTATTCGCCTGCCAGCGGCGGCTTTTCTTGCCTCTTCAGCCATCTTGCTGTCCGCCTGCAGCGCGCCTGCGCCAGCCGAGCGGGTTACCGTCGCGACGCCGCCGGCGGAGCAGGTTGCCAATGCCGGGGCCGAGCAGGATTCTGGGTTCACGATTGCCGTTCTGCCGGATACTCAGAATTATCTGGACTACACCCATCAGATGGCAGAGGGCTTTCCGTTCGACGCCAATGAGCTGTTCCTGGAGCAAATGCAGTACATTGCCGACAATCTGGAAAGCGAGGGCGGTGATATCGCCTTTGTCACCTCTTTGGGTGATGTGTGGCAGCATCAGACACTGGCGATGGACCCGGAGCATGCGGCGCGGGGCTTCAAGTCTGTTCCCAACCCGATCATGGACGCGCACCTCGCCCCCAGTGACAAGACACTGACCGTGGAAATGCCGAAAGCCCATGAAGGCTTCAGCCTGATCGCGGGAAAGACACCCTTTTCTGTCGTTCCGGGCAACCATGATTACGACGCGATGTGGACCGATGCGAAGTTTCCGCCGAAGGCAACGAGCCCTGCAGAAGTCGACATGAATGATCTGGCGGGCTCGCTGGGAGTGCTTCATCCGGGCGGGTTGGAGAATTTCCGGTCCGTATTCGGGGCCGAAACCGAATTCTTCAAAGACAAGCCCTGGTACGTTTCCAGCCATGATGGCGGGGCCGACAGCGCACAGGTCTTCGAGGCGGGCGGGTATCGCTTCCTGCATATCGGCCTTCAGTTCGATCCCCCCAACGATACGCTGGCATGGGCTGCGTCCGTGATGGAGGCCTATCCCGGCTTGCCGACGATCATTTCTACGCATGACTATCTGAGACAGGATGGCGAGCGCGCACCGAACGCCATCGTGGACGGGCATGCGGTCGACCCAATCCACAATTCGCCTCAGATGGTCTGGGAAAAACTGATCAGCCAGAATGAGCAGATCTTCCTCGTTCTGTGCGGGCATCAGCACGGACAGGCGTGGCGTGTGGACGACAACGCCGCCGGTCGCAAGGTCTGGCAGGTGTTGGCGGACTATCAGGACCGGGGACAGACCGCGATTGAAGCGGGTGTGCAGTCCGCCTGGCCCGTTGGAATCGGTGATGGATGGATGCGTTTGATGCGCCTTGAGTTCGATGGCGAGACTCCACTGATGCGCGTGAAGACCTATTCCACCCACTACAGGAAGCTGAGCCGCGAAACCGAGCAATATGCAGACTGGTACAAGGCCCGCGAGCAGCCGCACCTTTCGGATGAGGCGTTCCATGACGAAGATGATTTCGTCATCGAGCTTTCTGATTTTGTTGATCGATTTGGGCAAAGCGCCCGCGTGGTGGCGGACTAGAATCGCCTGCATTGCCCTGGAGGGCTTTGTTCGGTCTGCGGATGACTTTCACGGCTGCGCAGACAGGTCTTGTGGAAGTGGTTCACACACTGAAACAAATTGTTTGCCTCAAAGGTTGACAACATGTCGCAGCGTGGTTTATACGCCCAATTCCTGTCAAGCCATTCATTCGTAAGCGGATGGTTTGGTGTATTTACCGGAAGAAACGAGATGAAGCTAAATTGTAGAAATACAAGCAGCTCCTCGCAGATGCGGGGAGTGCCATCAGCGGCGCCCGCGCAGTGGCCGGTCGCCTCCTGATATCGACAGTATCTGAACTTCGATGATTCCGCGCTGAAGAGATCAGCTTACGGATCGTATGAAAGGAGGTGGATCATGGGCGCGCCCATGACCCGCGCTGGCGTCTTGCTGTTTGGCAAGCCGTCGGCAGCGACGCCCTTGCTCGGCCATGTGGCCGGGCTCCACGCTGAACGGATCGCCCGTTTCTGGCCCGCGCCACACGGAGGGTTCCTGACCCTTCCCACGGCGCGTCGCCACGCGGCGGCTATCCTGCTGGAGCGCCGCTGGAACAGTTCCGCCGATGATGGCGTGGACATTGTTCACGCGGTGGAGCGCACCCGCGACGCGGATTTGGCTCGCATCCTGATGGGTGGCGAGGCCCCCGGTGGTCTGATGAAAGCATTGGGGCGGATCGGAGAAACTCTTTGGGATGCAGCGGCGTATGCCAATCTCCTGAAGCTGTTTTCCGATCCGGAATCGGTGAAAGTCCTGCGGCATATGCCGCGGATTGAAGCGGCTCGTTTGGGCCTGATCGCACAGATTCCCGCCGCGCTTCGTGTGCCGGGCATTCTGGCGAACTTGCCACATCGACCGGAGGCTGTGGAGGATCTGGCGGAAGCTTATGCTCTTGCCCTGCAGATCCATGGCAGCGGTGAAGCGGCCAGGATCGTGCAACGGTGGAGCCGGGCAACCAGCCCGCTAGCCTTGTTCGATATGGCAGCCGAAGCACTCCAGCCGGACGAGTTCGGTCTCGTGCTTGCGCCACCCGCTCTGCCGGACTGGTTCAAGCCCGTCCGGACACGCAAGGCCCTGAACGAGATCGCCCTGGAGTTTCGCAACTGTCTGCGAGACTTCTCAGCCGATCTCGCAATGGGGCGGATGGCAGTGTACGCAGTGCGAAAATCGTCCAGTCCGCCTGTGGTCATGGCCCTGCGCCAGGACGCAGCGGGCTGGCGATTGGCGGAAGCCTTGCTGCGGAACAATGATGATCTGAGTGACGCCCATTTGCGGAGCCTGGTCGATGTTGTGGTGGCATCCGGTATCCGGACAGGCGAGTCGGCCTGGAAGCTGGCGGATCGGCTGCACAATCATGTCTGTCCCGATTGTGGGCCAGCGCATGTACCACCGCGCAACACATGGCGGGAACGTCTCGCGCTCGGCTCCCTCTGGGACTAGGCGTCAGGCAAGCGTCGCAGTCGCGCCTCCGTTCCGAAAGGGCCGGGGGCGTTTCCATTTGTGACGCGCGCGTCATCGGTGTAGTCTCCGGTAAAACACAAGGGAGAGACAGACATGGCCGACGGGCACGAAATGGGCGACCGCGCGAAATTCCGGGAAATGCTGGAAGGCACGAAGGAAGACTGGGACATCATTGTTGAGCACTCGAAAAGCTTCAACAAGGGCCTCGCCAAGCGCGTGCTTGATCATCTTCGCTTGCTGGATGGGGACTTTGGCGGATTCCCGGTCGACCGGCTTGAACATTCGCTACAAACGGCGACACGCGCGCACCGCGACGGGCGGGACGAGGAATATGTCGTCTGCGCGCTGCTGCACGATATCGGCGACACGCTGGGCAGCTATAATCATCCGGATGTGGCCGCTGCGATCCTGAAGCCGTTCGTGTCAGAGGCCAATCACTGGATGGTCGCCAATCATGGTGCGTTCCAGGGCTACTACTTCTTCCACCATATCGGCCTTGACCGGAATTTGCGGGAGCATTTCAAGGACAGCCCGCACTACGAGCACTGCGCGCAATTCTGCCATCTCTATGATCAGGCCGCATTCGATCCTGACTATGAGAGCGAGCCGCTGGAGTTCTTTGTCCCAATGGTGGAGCGCGTCTTCTCGAAACCGGTAAATTCCATGTATCTCAAGGCGATGCAGGAATAAGTCCGAAACCGGATCAGGTGTTCGGGCTGGTTCCCGAGCGCTAGTCTGCCGCGGTTTCCTGCAGGCAGGGGCCCTCACTGGCGACGCTGGTCATGGCGGCGTGGGCTTCGCAGGCATTGCCATAGGTCTCGCCGTCGCAGCCGCAAACCGGGCGGTATTCGCGTGTGCACATCGGACGGACTTCGGAGCAGACGCCCGCAGCGTCCGCGATGTTACGGCAGGCACCGTCATCCATTTTGCAGAACAGGCCGTCTTCGCACGCAATGGCGGCGATGCCGCCACAGGTCTCACCGACCCCGGCGGTTTGGGGCAGGGTTGGCGCGTCATCCGGCGCTTCTGGAGCGGGAGGCGGTGCTTCCGCCTCAATGGGCGGCAGGTCTTCCGGGGGCTTCTCGAACCAGGCACAGCCGGCGAGAAGGGTCACGGACAGGACAAGAGCGATGAGGCGCATGGGAGTCTCCTTTCACGAGAGAACCCTGCGCCCCGATCGCGTATTTGGCAAGGCGTGAGCCTTAGCCTTTCATGCCAGCGGCAACGGCTGCGAAGATGTTCTGGCCGTGCTCGCCGCCAGACTGGAACGCCGGCTTCGTGGTGGCCACATCAGTGATCTGGTCCCATTTCGCGGCGACGGCTTCAGCGGACAGGCCTTCGCCCTGGCCGACAAAGACGCCTTCGGTCTCAACGATGCGAGCCATGGAGAATGCGCCGGCGCCTGCGGACAGGATCATGCCGGATGGGGCATCGTCTTTCACCAGATTCATCACGCCCGGCGTGACATATTCAGGCTTCAGCTGGGCCAGCACTTCATCTGGCATCAGGCCTTGCGTCATGCGGGTTGCAGCAATCGGGCAGACTGCGTTGATCTTGATGTTGTTTTTCGCGCCTTCGATCTTCAGCGTGTTCATCATGCCGACCACGCCGAGCTTGGCGGCGCCGTAGTTCGCCTGGCCGAAATTGCCATAGAGACCGGTCGAGGAGGTGGTGACCACGATGCGACCGAAATTCTGCTCCTTCATGATGTTCCAGGCTGCGTGAACCGGCATGAATGTGCCGCGCAGGTGAACGTCGAGCACGAGGTCGATGTCGCCCTGTGTCATCTTGGAGAAGGATTTGTCGCGCAGGATGCCGGCATTGGCGATGATGATGTCGATACGGCCCCATTTGGCCATCGTGTCATCGATCATCTTCTTTACGCCAGCTTCGTCGGAGACAGACGAGCCATTCGCGATGGCTTCGCCGCCGAGCGCTTCGATTTCCTTCACAACGGCTTCGGCCGCTTCGGAGTTGCCGCCGGTGCCGTCCAATGAGCCGCCAAGGTCATTCACGACCACTTTTGCGCCGCGGCGGGCGAGTTCCAGCGCATGACAACGGCCGAGACCGCCACCCGCACCAGTGACAATGGCGACGCGATCGTCGAAACGGATATCTGACATGGGAAGACTCCTCATTCCTTTGACTGTTTGCCCCAGTCTCTGACCAAACGCTGACGTAAACGTCAAGCATGCCCCTAGGGTCACCTCTTGCGCGCAATGACGCGGCATGATTGCGTTTCGTCAACACCAAGACGCATCCACGGAGGATACCCATGCTGGCTTATGTGACTTTAGGCTCGAACAACAAGGAACAGGCCCTGGAATTCTACGATGCCGTTCTCGGGGAACTGGGCGGGCAGCGCGTCTATGCCAATGACCGTCTGCAATTCTACGCAACGGGCCCCGGACAGCCGATGATCGGGATTGGTGGCCCCTATGATGGCGAGGCGGCGACTGTTGGAAATGGTGTCATGCCCGCGCTCTCATGCAAGGATCGCGACACGGTTGACCGGGCCTACAAGAAGGCGCTGGAATTGGGCGGCACGTGCGAAGGCGAACCGGGCGAGCGCATGCCAACCTTCTACGGTGCCTATTTCCGGGACCCGGACGGCAACAAGCTCTGCGTCTGCAAGGTGGGGTAGGTCAGCCTATCGCCGCCTGGAGTACTTCGAGCGCCTCTTTCGCAAAGAGGCGCATGTTCTTTGGGCGGTCGGTGAGGCCGGTTTCGAGTGTGGTGGAGATTTCAAACCGGTTCGGGCCAACCACCGCTACGCAGGTATGGCCCGCTGCGTCGCCATAGCCATTGCCGGTTGGGCCGGAGGCGCCGGTTTCGCACATGCCCCAATCGGCGGCGAGCTTTCCGCGGATCGTATTGGCAAGCAGGCGGGCATAGGGCTCCGTTGAGGAGCGCATGTCGCCAAGGTCTTCGCGGGTCAGGTCCAGCAAATGCTTGAAAGCCTTCGGCGTGTAGATGACGCCGCCACCGCGATAGTAGCGGGACGCGCCAGGAACGGCGAGCAGGGCGGCGGAGATCAGGCCGCCCGCCGAGGATTCCGAGACGGCGACGGTTTCGCCGCGCGTCATGAGCTTGTCGGCAATTTCGTGCGCGATGGGGATGAGCGTTTCCATGCGGGGCAGTTGAGCAGGCGCAATCGGGCGGCGCAAGCCGGACGTTGGGAGAGGGCCGGGCTCTGGTCTTCCGCGCCTGTGCTTCGACTTCGCTCGTCCTTCAACTTCGCTCAGGATGAGTCCGCACCCTGCTGCCAGATTGCAGCGCTCATCCTGAGCGAAGTCGAAGGATGGGCAGGCTCGGGGAGTTGCACCCGGTAGCGCACAAGAATGCTTCCCCTTCGGCCACGGCGCGGCTAAGCCTGAATGTGACACTTTGGGGAAAGGGAGCGGCGGATGCTTTCAATCGCGGGATATGAATGGGGTTGGGACAATGCGCGGGCGCTGATCGGCATCGTCCTGATCTATGGCGTGTGCTGGGTCTTGTCGGAGAAGCGCAAGCTGTTCCCGTTCAAGCTGGTCGTCGGCGCGACGATCATGCAATTCGTATTCGCGCTCATCCTGTTCGGCATTCCCTTCGTGCGTGCGATCCTGTTCAAGGCCAATGACGTGGTTGATGGCCTGCAGAATGCGACGCGGGCCGGCACCAGTTTTGTGTTCGGCTATGTCGGGGACAATGTGGCCGCGCAGCAATTGATGGATGGCTCGCCGCCGCCTCTGTTCTTTTTCCAGATCCTGCCGATCGTGATCGTTGTCGCTGCGCTGTCCGCCATTCTCTGGCACTGGCGTATCCTTCAATGGATCACGAATGGCTTTGCCTATATCTTCCAGCGCGCGATGGGGCTTGGCGGGGCAACGTCTCTCGCCGTATCGGCCAACGTATTCATGGGCATGACCGAAGCGCCCGTTCTGATCCGGCCCTACATCAAGGGGATGACCCGGTCTGAATTGCTGATCATGATGACGGCAGGCTTTGCGACCATCGCTGGCAGTGTGCTGGTCGTTTATGGATCATTCCTCGAAGGCAAGATGGAAAATCCGCTGGCACAATTGCTGACCGCCTCCATCATGGCAGCCCCTGCGGCAGTGGCTGTTGCACTCTGTCTGGTCCCCGAGACGACGCCCGCGACCGAGCGTATGAAAGAGCCGGATTTCAGCTATTCTTCGACTATGGATGCCTTTTCGACCGGCGCGTCTGACGGCCTGAAGATCGTTCTGAACATCACGACCATGCTGATCGCGGCGCTGGCCCTGCTTTGGCTGGTCAATGCCGGACTTGGACTGTTCCCGGATGTGGCGGGCGCGCCGCTATCCATCGAGCGGGTGCTGGGCTGGATCTTCGCGCCGCTAATGTACATGATCGGCGTGCCAATGGGAGAGGCGGCGCAGTCAGGTTCTCTCATGGGGGTGAAGACCGTGCTGACGGAGTTTGTCGCCTTCCTTCAACTGGCCGAAGTTCCGGTTGACGCAATGGATCCGCGCACACGCATGATCACGGCGCACGCCATTTGCGGCTTTGCCAATTTCGGTTCGATGGGCATCCTGATCGGCGGCCTGAGCATTGTGGAGCCAGCGCGGCGGGACGATTTCCTGGCGCTGGCATGGCGGACCCTGCTGGCGGGCACGCTGGCGACTTGTCTGTCCGGCGCAGTGGTCGGCGCATTGCCATATCAATTGTTCACGGGCGGCTGATCTTTTCCCTCGCCTGTCGCACGGTCAGGCCTAGACTTCAGGTCTGGGATTGGCACGAGTGCGAGACATGAGAATGAGACATATTTGGGCGGGCGTGTTCGCCGCGAGTGGTGCTGCCTTGGCGGCTGCAATGCCGGTAGCCGCGCAGGAGCGACTGGAGCCGGTCAATGTCTGGGGTGACCGGGCAGAGACCGATCCCGGTAGCCTGGCCGTTCTGGATAATGCCGAGATCGCGGACACGCTTGCGGACCATCCAGCCGAAATCCTGAACAAGCTGCCCGGCGTGAACATCCAGATGAATTCCGGGCAGGAGCACCTGATCGCCATCCGCAGCCCCGTCCTGACCGGCGGGGCCGGGCAGGGCAGCTTCCTGATCATGGAGAATGGCGTGCCGGTGCGCTCGCCCGCCTTCGGAAACGTCAACAGCCTGTTCGAGCCGCACCATGAAGTGGCGAGCGCCATTGAGGTCGTACGGGGGCCGGGCAGTGCGAAGTATGGCTCCAACGCCGTGCACGGACTGGTGAATGTCATCCTGCCGGACGTCGGCGCCGGCAGCGAGACCGTCGCAAGCTATGGCACGCTTGGCCGATGGCGCAGCGATGTGACGCTGGACCAGGGCGAGCATTGGCTAGCGGCAGTCTCGATCCAGAAGGATACAGGCTGGCGCGACAATACCGGTATGGACCAGCAGAAACTGACTGTGGTGGGAGACTGGGCGCTGGGCGGTTGGGACACGACAGGGTGGCTGACCGCATCCAACCTCAATCAGGAGACGGCCGGCTTCATTCAGGGCGCCGACGCCTACAAGGATGAGGACATAGCCAAATCCAATCCGAACCCGGAGGCCTATCGCGATGCCTGGTCGGCGCGCGCCGGGGCGCGGCTTTCCCGCGAAATGGGCGGCGGCACGTTGACCCTGACGCCTTATGCGCACACGCAGGCGATGATCTTTGCGCAGCACTTCCTGCCGAATGGCGGCGTCGAGAAGAATGGCTCGACCGGCGGCGGCGTCATGGCCCGCTTTCAGCGGGAGGTCTCTGAGGCGGTGACCTGGCGGGTCGGCGCGGATGTGGATGTGGCGAGTGGCTGGCTGAAGGAAATCCAGCCGGAGCCGTTCGGATTTTTCCCAGGCGACGCACGTTTTCCACAGGGCAAGCACTATGACTATACCGTCGACACGCTGACCGGCGCGCTGTGGGGCGAGCTGGACTATGCGCTTACGGATGATATGCGCCTGCTGGCGGGGCTGCGAGCGGAAACCCACGAATACGATTATTCGACGGATGTGGCCCCCGGAATCAATGGCCGGTTCAATGTGCCAGCGGACCGGACGGATAATTTTGACCTGCTGACGCCGAAGCTGGGCTTGATCTGGTCTGTGGCCGACGCAACCGATCTTTATGCGAATTATGCGCGGGGCGAGCGTGCACCTCAGGCGTCTGATCTCTATCGCCTGCAAAGCCTGCAAGTAGCCGGTGAGGTCGAGGAAGAGACGCTGGACAGTGTCGAGATCGGCGCGCGGGGCAGTGCGCTTGACGGGCGGCTGGTCTATGATGTGGCGGCCTACTGGATGGAGAAGGAGAATTTCTTCTTCCGCGATAGCGACGGGTTGAATGTTCCCAATGGATCGACCGAGCATGCGGGAATCGAAGCCTCGGCGGCTTTGGAACTGACCACCGCATTAAGTGTTTCCGGATCGGCAAGCTGGTCAGACCAGACTTATACGTTCGACCGGATTACCAGTTCGGGTACGGAAACCATCCAGGACGGAAACGAGATCGACACGGCCCCGGAATGGCTGGCAAATGTCTCGCTCGACTGGAAGGCGACGGAGGCCATCAAGCTGTCCCTGAATGTGGATCATGTCGGCGAGTACTTTGTCGACCCGGCCAACACCACAGTCTATCCCGGTCACACAGTGCTCGGCGCACGCGGCGCATGGGTGTTTGCTGAGGGAACCGAAGTGTTCCTGATCGTGCGCAATCTGACTGATGAGCGCTACGCTGACCGGGCCGACCTCGCCTTTGGCAATGACAGATACTTCCCCGGCGAGCCAATCAATGCGACGCTGGGCATGAGAAAGAAATTCTAGGGAGGAAGCCAATGAAACTTTACCATACGCCAAACGCTCCGAACCCGGACCGGGTGACTTTTTTCTTGCGCGCCAAGGGCAAGCTCGATGCTGTGGAGCTGGAAGAAGTCTCCATCATGAAGCAGGAGCACAAGACGAAGGAATACCGTGACGTCTCGCCCTTCGCGCAGGTTCCGGCGCTGGTGCTGGACGATGGCACGAAGATCACCGAGAGCCGTGCGATCTGCACCTATTTCGAAAACCTCTTCCCTGAGCCTAATTTGATGGGATCAGACGCCAAGGAAAAGGCGCTGATCGAGATGTGGGATCGCCGTGTGGAGATGATGTTCTTCGTCCAGTTCGCCACATGGTTCCGGAACGCGCATGAGATGATGGCGCCGCTGGAAGTGCCGCAGAGCGCCGAGTCTGCCGCGAAGGGGGAAAAGGCCGCGCGCAAGATGGCCCAGCGAATCGACAAGCATCTGGCTCAGCATGAGTTTCTGGCGGCGGACCGCTTCTCGATTGCGGACATAACCCTGTTCATCACCTGCGGATTCTGCCGAGTGATGAAATGGGCGCCGCACAAGGAGCACGAGAATCTCGGCCGCTGGTACGACGCCATGAAAGTGCGGGGTTTTGCCAGTTAGGCGTTCTTGATCGTCAGGCCGCCATCGACCGGGATGTGCACCCCGGTCAGGAAGCTGGCGGCTGGCAGGACGAGCGACAGGGTCATGTTGGCAACTTCTTCCGGGATGCCATACCGGCGCAGCGGCACGCGGCGCTTGGCATAGATTTCCTTGTGCTCGTCCTTGATGCCTTCGGTGATGCCGGTGTGGATCGGGCCGGGGCAGATGCAGTTCACCGTGATGCCTTCGCGGCCAAGATCTACGGCAAGGCCGCGGGTCAGGCCGATGACGCCATGCTTGGCGGCGACATAGGGCGAATTGCCTGGCGTCGCGCCAAGCCCTTCGGTGGATGCAATGTTCACGATGCGGCCGAAGCCAGCCTTGCGCATGTGTGGAAGTGCTGCGCGGATGGCGCGCTGGTGTGAGGTCAGCATGACATTGATGCTCGGGCCCCAACTGTCCTCATAGCTCTCCTCGGCAATATCTGCCGGAAGGGCAAATCCGGCATTGTTGACCAGGATTTCCAGGCCGCCGAAATGCGCGGCAATTTCATCGACAACGCGTTTGATCGCGTCAGCGTCGCTCACATCCAGCGCCCAGCCATGAACATTGGAAAAGCCAGCGTCGCGGATCTCCTGAACCACGATGTCAACGTTCTCCTGTTTCAGGTCCGTGACGGCGACATTGGCCCCCTGCCGGGCAAAAAGGTGCGCGGTGGCGCGGCCCATGCCGCTGGCAGCGCCGGTGATCAGCGCGGTCTTGCCGTCGATAGAGCGGGACAGATCCTGATAGGGTAGGTTGCTCATGTCTTTTTCTTTCGCTTCTTGATCGTTCCGGAGAAATTCAGGACGGGGCGACCATTGGCCGTGATGATGCCCCGGACGAATGTCAGGGATCGGCCGCGACGCAGTACGTCTCCGCGCGCTTCCATGTATTCGCCTTCAAGGGCGCCATCGAGAAACTCGGATGTGAAAGCGACGGTCACGCCATATTCGCCCTCCATGCCGTCATGGGCGATAGCGAACAGGGAAAAGTCCGCGAACGACATCAGGCAGCCGCCATGCATGACGCCGCCCGCATTCATGTGCTTGCGTTCGGCGCGAAAGGCGGCGACGGGGCCTTGATCGTCAAACTTGAAATAGAATGGCCCTGCGGCGTCGTATTCAAAGGGCTCGTCGGGCCATGTCTGCCAGCCGGCAAATTCCCCGGATTCCACTGTATGTGCGGTCATTCCGCCTCCCTGCTGTTTTTGTGGGGCACGATACCGCACAGTCACCCTTCGACAAGCGTGCCGTTGGGGCATAGATTGGTCTGGCAAGAATATTCACCGGAGGAAATGGTATGGCATTCGATGCCGAAATCCGCGCGGCGCTGATCGAGCAGGTCCGCCGCTTTGTGACCGAAAAGTGCGTGCCGATCGAGGCCAAGGTCGGCGAGGAAGACGAAGTACCACAGGAAATCGTCGACGAGATGAAGAATCTCGGCCTGTTCGGCATCGCGGTGCCGGAAGAGTATGGCGGTCTGGCCCTGGATATGGAGACCGAGGCACTGGTTGCGATGGAACTGGGCGAGACATCCCCTGCTTTCCGGAGCGTGGCGGGCACGAATATCGGCATCGGCAGCCAGGCGCTCGTCTTGTTCGGAACGGATGCGCAGAAGGAAAGATGGCTGCCGGGTATTGCCTCTGGCGACCTGATCGCCAGCTTCGCGTTGACCGAGCCGGAAGCGGGGTCTGACGCAGGCAGCCTGACGACCAAGGCCATCCGTGATGGCGACCATTACGTGCTGAATGGCACCAAGCGCTACATCACCAATGCGAACAAGGCGGACCTTTTTACGGTCATGGCGCGGACGGATCCGGATACCCCGGGCCCGAAGGGCGTTTCGGCCTTCATCGTGGAGCGCGATACACCGGGCGTAACGGTGGGCGTCCCTGAAAAGAAAATGGGCCAGCAGGGCGCGCATATCTGTGATGTGATCTTCGAAGATGCGCGCGTGCCTGCCGAGAACATGATCGCGGGCGAGGGCGAAGGCTTCAAAGTGGCGATGAGCGTGCTGGACAAGGGACGCCTGCATATCTCCGCCGTTGCAACCGGCGTCTCCAAGCGCCTGATCCGCGAAATGGTAAACTATGCATTGGAGCGGCAGCAGTTCGGAAAGCCGATCATGCAGCATCAGATGATTCAGGCCATGATTGCCGACAGCCAGGCCGAAACCTATGCGGCCGAATGCATGATCATGGATGCAGCGCGTCGGCGCGATGCCGGTGAGGATGTCACCCTGCTCGCCTCATCGACGAAATTGTTCGCCACTGAGGCGTGTGGCCGGGTTGCAGATCGCGCAGTGCAGGTATTCGGCGGCGCGGGTTATGTCTCCGACTATGGCATCGAGCGCTTCTATCGCGATGTGCGCATCTTCCGCCTGTATGAAGGCACCAGCCAGATCCAGCAGGTGATCATCGCGCGGGAACTGGCCCGCGCCGCGAAGGCAGGGAGGCTTTAGGCCATGTTCGAACACGATCTGACAGACCCGCATGAGGTTGGACTGAATGCCGAGCGGCTGGAGGCCATTCCGGAGTATTTCCAGAGCAACTATATCGACACGGGCAAGCTGCCCTGTGTGGCGACACTGGTGTCGCGCGGCGGCGAAGTGGCGCTGGAGGATTATTCCGGCACGACCCATATCGGCGAAGGTGAGCCAATCGGTCCGCATACGATCTTCCGAATCTATTCTATGACCAAGCCGGTCACATCCCTGGCGGCGATGATGCTGTTCGAGGAAGGCAAGCTGAGGCTGGATCATGAAGTTGCCCGCTACATTCCGGAATTTGCGGACGTGCAGGTGTTCGATAGCGGCAATCGTGAGGACTACACGACGCGCGCGCCAGACCGGGCCATGACCCTGCTGGACCTGTTCACGCACACATCCGGGATTACCTATGGCTTCCTGATGCAGGATGAGCCGGACGCGATTTATCGCAAGGAAAAGATCGGCGCGCCGACCGAGACCCTGTTGGAAATGAGCCAGCGGATTGCGAAACTGCCGCTGGCCTTCTCCCCCGGAACGCAATGGGGCTATGGCCATTCGATCGATGTGCTTGGCGCGGTGGTCGAGATTGTATCCGGGCAACCACTGGACGAGTTCTTCCGGGAGCGGATTTTTGGACCGCTCGGTATGGATGACACTGATTTCTGGGTGCCTGAAAACAAGATTGACCGGCTGATGGCTTGCTACAGCAAACATCCGATCAGCGGAGAGATCACTCTGGCCGATGCGGCGGGCAAGGAGTCGAAGCTCTACAGCAAGCGCCCGAAACTGCTGAATGCGGGCGGCGGACTTGCCTCTACCGTGCGGGACTATCACCGGTTTTGCCTGATGCTGATGCGGGGCGGCACGCTGGATGGCGCGCGCATCATCAGCCCCAAGACGTGGGAGTTCATGCGCCAGAACCATTTGCCCGATGGTCAGACTATCAAGGCGATGGGTGACAAGACGTTTTCCGAGGCGCGCATGGAAGGCAACGGGTTCGGGCTTGGCGGCTCTGTACTGGTTGATCCGGTGGCAAGCATGCAGCCCTCCAGCCACGGTAATTTCAGCTGGGGTGGTCTTGCCTCCACTTTCTTCTGGATTGACCCGGTTGAAGAGATGATCGCCATTCAGGCGACCCAGATGATGCCGTCAGGCACCTATCCGATCCGGCCTCAGCTGCAACAACTTGTCTATGCGGCGGTGGACTGGTGAGTGAGGAGCATTCCAACCCAGTCCGCGACGCGATCCTGGACGTGACAGCCGCTTGTGGCGCGGGCAAGACGGTTGCGCCGGAGATTGCGGCGAAGGCCGTCAGCGAAAAGAACTTCCAGCGTGTGCTGAAGGATGTTCGGGCTGAAGCCGTACGTTTGCACAAGGCGGGCATCGTTCTGATCTATCGCAAGGGCAAGCCGGTCGAAGATCCGGATACGTTCAAGGGCGTTTATCGGTTGGGATTGCCGGCAGCCTGACCGGTCAGTTGCCGTAGCTGCGCAGCTCCGTGCGGTAGCGGCGGCCATTGGCGGTCAGTACGTAGAGCCGGTCATACTCCGTAGCTTCGACAATCGGCGCGCCGGGCTTGCCGCCCAGCGCTTTCACAAGCTCCGGCGTCGTATTGGAATGGCCGACCACAAGGATGTTGCCGGGCGTCGCGCGCAGCATGTTCGCGAACGTGTCCAGATTGCTTGCGTCGTAAGGGAGAACCGTCAGGCCGTACGCATTTGCCGTGGGCGCGGCGGTTTCGCGGGTGCGATTGGTATCTGTGGAGTAGATAGCGGAAAGGTTTGCGTCAGCCAGTTCGGCAGCCAGAATCTCCGCGCGGGCCCGGCCGACAATTGTCAGGTGAGGGTCCTGCCCGCTGGCTTTCTCTGCGTGGCGGACGAGATAAATCGTCTGGGCGTCAGGCTCCGGGGTTGAAGCGCAGGCTGCCAGCGTCGCAAAGGCGATCATGGCCAGAGCGACGCGTCGCGACAGCATCAGGCTGCTTCCGGTTTGGCTACTGGACGTTCCAGAGAGAACGCATCTTCAGTTGGGCCGTTCTGTCGGAGCGATTGCAGTCGGTCCCAGCCATCCTGCAACGTGAAGCGCTCACCCCGCTTTGCCCACCACAGGACAAAGCCCGCTCCAGCGCTCCGATCCAGTTGGCTCGACAAACGCCTCATGCCGGGGGGGTGCGTGCGGCCATCGTAGGTGAATTCGCGCAGCGCTTCGACGGACTTCCAGCCCGCCATCGTGCAGACATCAGGGGCCGCGAGTTCAGCCGGGTATGGGAACGCGAGTTCCATGCCGTACCACTCACCATTCGGGCGGCGAATACCGTGGGTGTGCCAGTGCATACCTTCGAAGGAATCTGCATCCGAAAATATGCGCGGCAAAATCGCCATGAAGACCCGAACGAACTCGTTCTCCATCGTGAACGCGCCCAGGGGGCGCGCGCAATTGAAGTGTATCAAACGATACTCGTCGGCCATCGAATTGTCCCCATCCAATGTTGACGGGATTAAGACAAAGCCGTTTCACAATTCTTAAGCGAATTCAGAATCGTCCTTAAAACCTTGTGAATTACTTGCCTTTGAACTCGGCGGGGCGCTTCTGAAGGAATGCGCTGACGCCTTCCTTGAAATCATCCGTGCGCCCCGCAGTCCTCTGCGCAATGCGTTCATCATAGATCGCTTCGTCAAAGTCGGACTCGCAGGCTTTCCAGATCAGGTCACGCGCAAGAGACAGGGCAACCGATGGCCCCGTGGCAAGCTTTTCAGCCATTTCCATCGCTGTGGACATGAGTGCGTCATCAGCGACAATTCGGTTCACCATGCCCCATTCCAGCGCTTTTTCGGCCGGAACCTTGTCGCCAAACAAGGCCATTTCCATGGCGCGGACGCGGCCAATGGTGCGCGCCAGCAGCCAGGTTGACCCGCCATCCGGTACCAGGCCGATGCGGCGGAATGCTTGCAGGAAATAGGCGCTTTCCGCACAAAGTACGATATCACCAGCGAGCGCCAGAGAGCAGCCAACACCTGCGGCAGGCCCATTCACAGCGGAAATAACCGGGTGCGGATGTTCGCGTATGGCTTGCATAAGTGGATTGTAGTGCGTAGTCAGCGCGCGACCGGCATCTGGCTTGGACCCTTCATGGCTGAGCTGTACGCCCAATTGGCCGGGGCCGAGATTCGCGCCGGAACAGAACCCACGGCCAGCGCCTGTCAGTATGGTGCAGCGCGCCTCATCCGCCGCGACTTCAAATGCGTGCAGCATTTCCTGTGCTGTGTCGACGCCGCACGCATTCAGCGTCGACGGGTCGTTGAAACTGATGATGGCGATGTCGCCTTTCAACTCGTAGGAAATCTTCGTGTAGGCCATGCATTTCGCTCCCGGTGGATGTTTTTTGCCATCCTATGGCCTAGCCCCGCTCGCGTGAACGCCTGACCCAGCGGAAATGTTTTTTATTTTGTTCAACGCTCAATGCGCGTTACACTTTACGGAGGAAACGCCCCGGAGGAAAACAAATGGCTCTCGATAGCGCTGCCGGTTCCGGCATGAGTTCAATTCTTAGCCGCCAGAAAGCCGCGCACATTCGCGATGGCATTCCGAGCGCTGCGAAGCGGATCGAGTGGATCGACAAATCCATCGACTTGCTCGTTACCCACGGCGATGCGCTGGCGGAAGCGATGCGCGAGGATTTCGGACACCGGTCTGTCGATCAATCGGCGCTAACGGATATTGCCGGGTCCATTGGTGCGCTCAAGTTCTCGAAGAAGAATCTCGCCAAATGGATGAAGCCGGAGAAGCGCAAGGTGGAGTTCCCGCTCGGCCTGCTTGGCTCCAAAGCCTATATCCAGTACCAGCCCAAGGGTGTGATCGGGGTGATCAGTCCCTGGAATTTCCCGGTTAATCTGACCTTTGCGCCGCTAGCCGGCGTATTCGCGGCGGGTAACCGCGCAATGATCAAGCCGTCAGAGTTCACTGAGGCGACCTCTGAATTGATGAAGTCGCTCCTTGCGCAGTATTATGATGAGGAGGAAGTTGCGGTCGTAACCGGCGGGCCTGAAATTGGCGCGGAATTTTCCAAGCTCGCTTTCGACCACATGATCTTTACCGGCGCGACCTCTATAGCGCACCACGTCATGCGCGCAGCGGCGGACAATCTCGTGCCACTGACGTTGGAACTTGGCGGCAAGAGCCCAGTTGTACTTGGCCGGTCTGCGGATATGCAGAAGGCCGCCAGCCGTATCATGGCGGGCAAGACGCTGAATGCCGGACAAATCTGTCTGGCACCGGACTATGCCTTTGTGCCTCAGGAAAAAACCAAGGAATTCGTGGGCGCAGCGACCAAGGCTGTCGAAACGATGTTTCCAACCGGTCTGAAAGACAATGACGATTATACGTCCGTTGTGAACCAACGTCACTATGACCGGATCATGTCCTATATCGAGGAAGCCCGCGACAAGGGTGCTGAGGTAATAGAAATCAATCCGACTGGGGAGAATTTCTCCCAGCAGCCGCATTACAAGATCCCGCCGCACATCATTGTTGACCCAAGCGATGATCTGAAAGTGATGCAGGATGAGATCTTCGGACCCATCCTGCCGATCAAGTCCTACGGCGAAACGAAAGATGCGGTGAACTACATCAACTCACATGACCGTCCGCTAGGCCTCTACTATTTTGGCGAGGATGCCAGCGAAAAAGACTTTGTGCTGAATAATACGACCTCTGGCGGCGTGACTGTGAATGACGTGATTTTCCATGTCGCGCAGGAAGACCTGCCTTTTGGTGGCGTCGGACCATCCGGTATGGGCAGCTATCATGGTCTCGATGGCTTCATGGAGTTCAGCCACAAGAAGGCCGTCTACACGCAGACCGGCAGTGAGATGCTGGCCATGATGCGCCCCCCCTATGGCGACAAGTTCCGGGGCCAGGTCAAAGGCCGTATCAAGCGTTAGACGTCTACGAAACGACAAAAGAAAAGCCCGTCAGGAAAGACTGACGGGCTTTTTTCCGTGCGGTATTCCGGCTCTACCGCTTCAGGAAGGCCGGGATATCGTCGCCAAAGCCTTTGACGCGATCGGGCGCAGGCTCCAGGATCAAATCATCATCCTTGCGCTTGCGATCTTTTTCGCGCTTTGGCTTTGAGGCGCGCTCACGCTTTGGTTTGTCCTCTGAGCGCTCTTCTTTCTTGCGCTCCGGTTTCGGTTCGGACTTGGCCTTTTCTTCAGTGGCTTCTGTCGGAGCAACCTCTTCAACGCGATCGGTGTTTTCATCGCGGCGGCGACTGCGCGAACGGTCGCCGCGAGGTTTGTCATCGCGTCCACCGCGACGATTGCGGCCCCGGCCACGACTTTCTTCTGGTGGCAGGTTTTCGATCTCTTCGAGCAGGCCTTCCGGCATGAACTCTTCGACGTCCTGCTGGATCATCTTCAGGACGAAGCCCCACGATTTTGTATCATCCGGGGAGACGAGCGTGTACGCCTCACCCTTGCGTCCAGCGCGGCCTGTGCGACCGATGCGGTGCACATAGTCTTCGTCTTTTGGCGGTGGTGCATAGTTGAAGACGTGGGAGACATCCGGAATGTCCAGTCCCCGCGCGGCCACGTCTGAACCGACCAGCAGTTTCAATTCGCCATCACGGAATTTCTGAAGCACTTCGCTACGTACCGCCTGCGGCAGGTCGCCATGAATGGCGGCGGCGTCGTGACCGTGCTTGGAGAGCGATGCGGCTACGATGTCCACTTCGACCTTGCGGTTACAGAAGACAATGCCGTTGTTCACGTCACAAGTCTCAATCACGCGGCGCAGCGCAGTTCGCTTCGCCTTCGCGCTATCATTGGGAAGTTTGACTACGTACTGTTTGATCGTCTCGGCTGTTTGTGCCGGACGGGACACTTCGATCTTTTTGGGGTCTTTCTGGAATTTCTTTGCAAGGCTGGCGATTTCTGGCGGCATCGTTGCGGAGAAAAGCAGGGTCTGGCGACGTGGAGGAAGCAGAGCGCAGATTTTTTCGATGTCTGGAATGAAGCCCATGTCCAGCATGCGGTCGGCTTCGTCGATGATCAGGTAATCGACGCCCATGAGAAGCAGCTTGCCGCGCTCGAACTGGTCGATCAGGCGGCCCGGTGTCGCGATCAGAACGTCAACGCCGCGCTGAAGCAGGGCTTCCTGTTCCTTGAAGCTGACGCCACCAATCAGAAGTGCCATGCTGAGCTTGAGGTATTTGCCATACTTTTCGAATTGCTCCGCCACCTGAGCGGCCAGTTCGCGGGTCGGGCAAAGGATCAGGCAGCGTGGCATACGTGCACGGGCGCGACCGCGGGCGAGGCGGTGGATCATCGGCAGCACGAAGGCCGCGGTCTTTCCGGTGCCAGTTTGCGCTACGCCGGTAACGTCGCCGCCGCCAATCACATGCGGGATGGCTTCAGCCTGAATTGGGGTAGGGTGCGTGTAGCCGGATTCGGTAACGGCTTTGAGAATGTTGGGGCCGAGGCCAAGGTCGGCAAATGTAACTTCAGTCAATGTGTTCGTTCCTGGAATGGTTTCTAATCTAACCCGGCGGCCTTGATGGCCGCATTTCCCGCGTCCAGCGCCTCAGTGCGCATTCGGCGGGCCGGGCGAATCCATTGCCCGGAGCGTCGTGTTGCGCTGCACATAAGCCAAATTGTGGATAAATGGAAGAGGGCCACGCCAGCGGGCGCTTTTAGAGTTCGAATTCAATCCCGATAGCGTTTCACGTCGTCGATCAGATCCTGCAGCACGCGCTTCGAGCGCCCCCAGTCAAATGCCTGTCCGGGCACGGTGATGGTCGCCTTCAACAAGGTGCCTTCGCTCTGGCGTTCCAGCGTCACGATCATGTTGCCTTCCCAGGACAGGATGGAAGACGCCATTTTCGTATTCAGGATGCATCCGTCCCCTGCTTCGGAAATATCGACCAAGGGTTGGCTGCGGCTGGCGAGGGAGCAAAGGACGGCTGCGAGGGTCTCGCCAAACGTGTTCCGAAACCCCTGTGACATCTCCCGGTCCGTCTTCAGGCCCATGCGCGCATACATGGGCAGGGCAATGTCCTTGATAGCTCCCAGCGGAATTCCCCCGGCGCCTGCAGCAGCCATGACGGGCTCGGCATATTTGAAGAATTGCTCGGCGGTCATGCCCTGCGGCGTAGCCCCGGTGACCCGAACGATGCGGGCGCGTACGTCAGGGTGATTGACGATCTCTCCAACATTCATGGAGCTGCGCCAGTCTAGGCTTGGGTCAATTGTTTGCGGCGGAATGGATGGCGGTGTGGCGGGCGAAGCATTTGCAGCAGCTTCCGTTCCGCAATGGGCGCAGAAGCGGTGGCCATCCCCGAGCTTCTGTCCGCAATTCGTGCAATACATGGGCGGTCCCCTCGTCCATATGACGAAGGGACCATAGCCCGAATCAGGCGCCCGCGTCAGCGAGATTCTGGTTCACGAAATCCCAGTTGATGAGATTGTTGATGAAGCTGTCCATATAGTTCGGACGGCTGTTCTGGTAGTCGAGATAGTAGGCGTGCTCCCAGACATCCATGGTCAGGACTGGCGTTGCGCCCATATCGGTGACTGGCGTTTCGGCGTTTGGTGTCTTGGTGATGTGCAGTTTGCCATCCTTGTAAACGAGCCAGGCCCAGCCAGAGCCGAACTGGCCACCGCCTGCTGCCTTGAAGTCTTTCACGAACTGGTCGTAGCCGCCGAGATCGCGGTCAATCAGCTCTGCCACTTTGCCGTGCGGTTTGCCGCCGCCAGATGGCTTCATGCAGTGCCAATAAAAGGTGTGGTTCCAGACTTGGGCAGCGTTGTTGAACAGGCCTGCCTTGCCGCTATCAGCAGCGGCGGTCTTGATGATCGATTCCAGAGACTCGTTTTCGAGGTCTGTGCCTTCGATCAGGCCGTTGAGGTTGTTGACATAGGCAGCGTGGTGCTTGCCGTGGTGAAAGTTCAAGGTCTCCTCGGAGATGTGCGGCGCCAGGGCGTCGCGCTCATAAGGGAGATCAGGGAGGGAAAATGCCATTTTGGGCGTCCTTTCTTGCAGCAAAGTATCTGGCCTAATTACGCGTCTTCCCACATATGGGTTGCATGTCAAACCCGACCAACCCTCTTTCGGAAACTCAATGGGCCGCAATCGACAAGCGGATCCTTCGGGCAGACGAGGATCGCTGGATTTCAAGCCGTTATGCCGGGGCAAGTGAACGCCGTGCGCTGATCGCGCTTTATGCGCTGGCCTATGAGCTGGCGCGGGTGCGTCTGGTGGTCACCGAAGAGGGATTGGGACTGATCCGGTTCCAATGGTGGCGCGATGCCGTTTCAGAGATCGAAGCGGGCAAGGTGCGCGAGCATGATGTGGCAAAGGCGCTCAAGGAAGAGATCGACGCAGGGCGTCTGAAGCCGGGTGCGCTGCACAAGCTGATCGATGGCTATCAAGGTGCGTTCGAGGCCGAAGACCGCTCGCTTGAGCCCGAGGCGTGGCTCGCCCTGACGGCGGCAAATGTGCTAACGCCGATACATGACTGGGCCGAGGAGATTCGCGACGTTGCGCCCTATTTTTCCGCCGCGCGCCGTTCGGACTCGAAGGCGTTCGGTCCAATCCTGACGCCTGCTCCTAAACCCATCCGGCCCGCGATTGCGCACTTTCGCCTGCGTAAATTCTACATCGAAGGCAAGACACCGAACCCGCTTCAAAAGCGCCTTAGCGTTCTGCAGGCAATCCGCAGCGGGAAGGTTTAGCGCGCCTAAGTACCGCGCGTATCTCCGTAGAGATGGATGTGCAGGCGGTCGGTGAAATTGTAGCCGGCCCTCAGACAAGCCTCCGCCAACCAGCGTTCGCGCGACCGCAATTCTTGCGGCGTCCGGCCTTCCGGCATCAGCCAGACTCGCGCGGGTGGCATGCCGGAACTTGAAACCAATTCATGGACTTCTTCGAGGTCTGATGGCTCAGCGACGACAATCTTGAAATTCGCACGCGGGTCAGCGGCATAGAAGGCCAGCACGTCCGGTTTCAGGCGGATGGCGGCCGCATTGCCGGAATGGGCAAGTTTGGGGGAAACATTGAACTGATCAATCAGCTCTGCCGCGAGCCCGGCCGGTTTGATCGACCCATTTGTTTCAATCTCGATGTAGAAGTCTGGATCCGTCGCCTTCAACTGCTGGATAAGCACACCCAAGTCGCGCTGCTGCAGCAGAGGTTCGCCGCCAGTAAAGATGATGCGACGACAGGACTGCTCGATCAGGCGCGCAGCAAGCGTCTCAACGGATACATCGACCGTTTCGGCGGCGCGATCAAACTTTCGCGGCGCACCCGGTGCGTCGTCGCGGTGAATAAACTCCGTCCCCTGAAAATTCCAGGTATAGGCCGTATCGCACCAGACACAGTGAAGATTGCACTGGGAGAAGCGCACAAACACGCTCGGCTTGCCAGCCGAGATACCCTCGCCCTGCAGCGAATGAAATATTTCGGGCACGCCGGGTTCGGTAACGGCGAGGCGCATGACTATTCCGCCGGAACCAGGCTGGAAGCGGCAAGCCAGGTGTCGAAATCATTCAGAGCACGTGCGGCCTGAGCGCGTTTCTTGGCGCGGCCTTTGTCCTTGCCACGCAGGCGTTTGCCATCTGGCCCATGTTTCGGAAATTCGGTGATGTCAGGAAACAGGCCGAAATTCACGTTCATTGGCTGGAAAGTCGCCTTGCCTTCGAGGTGTCCGCCCGTGATGTGGCGGATCAGGGAGCCAAGCGCAGTCGTTTCCGGCGGCGGTGCCAAGGGGCGGCCAAGGCGCTCAGCCGCCGCAAACCGGCCTGCCAGCAATCCCATGCCAGCGCTTTCGACATAGCCTTCAACCCCGGTGACCTGACCAGCGAAACGAAGCCGTGGAAGGGACTTCATGCGCAATTGTTCATCCAGCAGCTTTGGTGAGTTCAGGAAGGTATTGCGGTGAATGCCGCCAAGGCGCGCGAACTCTGCTTTTTCAAGTCCGGGGATCATGCGGAAGATTTCGGTTTGTGCACCATATTTCAGCTTGGTCTGGAAGCCGACCATGTTCCAGAGCGTACCGTGGGCATTGTCCTGGCGCAGCTGCACAATGGCGTGCGCCTTGATGTCTGGCTGGTGGGGATTGGTCAGGCCGACAGGTTTCATCGGGCCATAGCGTAGCGTTTCGCGCCCCCGCTCCGCCATGACTTCGATGGGCAGGCAGCCTTCGAAATATGGCGTGTTCTTTTCCCATTCCTTGAACTCGGTCTTTTCGCCCGAGATCAGTGCGTCGATGAAGGCGTTGTACTGGTCTTCATCCAATGGGCAGTTGATGTAAGCGGCCGTGTCGCCTCCTGGGCCGGGCTTGTCATAGCGGCTCTGGCGCCACGCCTTGGTCATGTCGATGGAGTCAAAATAGACAATCGGTGCAATCGCATCGAAAAAGGCGAGATCGTCTTCGCCCGTGTGCGCATGGATGGCCTCGGCCAGCTTCAGCGAGGTCAGCGGTCCTGTCGCGACAATGACGCTGTCCCAGTCTTCCGGCGGAATGCCATCAATCTCTTCGCGCACGATAGTGACGTTCGGATGCGCTTCCAGCTTGGCGGTGACCGCTTCGGCGAAACCCTCCCGGTCGACGGCCAGTGCGCTGCCCGCAGGTACCTGATGGTCGTGCGCGGTGTGCATGATCAGTCCGTTCGCGCGGCGCATCTCTTCGTGCAACACGCCGACAGCGTTGGATTCATGATCATCCGAGCGGAAGGAGTTCGAACAGACGAGTTCGGCCAGCTTGTCGGTCTGGTGGGCATCGGTGCCTTTGACACCGCGCATTTCGTGCAGGATGACGGGAACGCCAGCATTTGCCGCCTGCCAGGCCGCTTCGGAACCGGCCATGCCGCCGCCAATGATATGAATAGGTTTGATGCTCATGCGCGGGATGTGCGGGGCAAGCGCGGCGGCGTCAAGATGGCGGTTGCCGTGATTCCCCGTGGCGAGGGCGCGGAGAGGCGTGTAAGGAGTCTGATATGACACGTGAACTCTCGATTCCTGCGCTCGTTTCTGAGGCTTGGTCACTGGCTGCCAAAGCTGCACGGCCCAGCCTGGTCATCATGTTGGCCTTGATCGTAGCGGGCGGGATCTACACGTTTGCCATCGGGCCGGGGTCTGCAATGGGCGATGCAGCGCCGGCGATCGCCGCGCTGGTCGTATTTTTCGTCGGCGTGGAGTTTTCGCTGGTCGTCTATCGCGCGATGCTGGAGACGCGGACCGGCGACAGGTTGCGACTGGCGCACGCCAATTTGTCGATTTATGTCGCCTTCCTGTTTGTTGGTGTCTTCATTGGTTTCTTCCTGTTGATCCTGCCCGGAATTCTACTCAAGGCCTCGGGCCGGGTGGATGTAGATGCGGAGACGCCGCCGGAAGTGGTGCAGGCCGCGCTGGTGGACATGTTGCCGACGGCCTATGGCGCCGTGCTGATCCTCGCCTGTCTGGCGGGCGCGGCGGTGTTGTTCTTCATGGCGCTCAGGCTCTTGCTCGTCGGATCAGCCACGGTTGCGACCGGGCAGACCCTTGTGTTTCGCACCTGGCCCTGGACGAAAGGGCATGCGCTGAAACTCGCTGTCGCCGGAATTGCTACGCACATCGTGCCGTTTTCTGTTGCGCTGGCGGTGAACTGGGCATTGCGGGATGTGTGGGGCGGCGGCGCTATTGGCTCATTCCTGTCAGGTGCGGTCGGAATGGCTCTGCTGGTGCCATTCCTGTTGTCAGGTCATGGACTGGCGGTGGCGGCGCTGTCCAAATTACACCCCGATATCAAAACCGACGAGTGATTGCGCCTGTCATATAAATCGCCCTATCGTGCGACAGGAATGGTCGTTCAGGGGGGTATGACACCTTATGCAAAGCCGGTTTTCGTTTGATGGGGCGCTTATGTTCGCGTTCCGCGCGCCGCATGTGCGGAGCTTTCCGTGGATCTTTTCGGCGGCGTTCGCAGGCGTGTTCACTGCGTTCTTGTTGCTCATCATGCTGCTCGCCAGCGGAGATGCGAGGGAAGTGATTTCCGCATTCGAGGCGCTGGATCAGGCTGGATTTGACGATGACGACCCGCGGGTCTTGATCTCTCTGGTTCTGGGCGCGTTCGAGCCGCTCATCGGCTGGGGCGTGTTCGCCATGCTGGGCAGTTGGGTCATCTGGGCAGTATTCGAATCGGCATCGCAGCGTCGCTATATTCGGGATGAGGGCTTTTCGCTCGGTTTTGGCGGCGATGAATTACGCATGATGGGCGTCGGTTTCTGCTGGGCCGTGTTGCAAGCCGTCTTTACCCTGTTGCCCCTTTTCATGATCTTTGGATCAATCATGGGCATTTTTGATCTGATCGATTCCGGTGCATCGGAAGACGAGATTGCGAGAAGCATCATCGGCCCGATCTTTGGCGCGCTGGGCGTCTGGTTCTTGCTCTTTCTTGTCTACATCTTTTTCGCGACCCGCCTGGCACCATGTTTTGCGCTGACCATCAAGGACCGTGAGTTCCGGTTCCTTGATGCGTGGAACGTGTCGCGTGGACGGTTTTGGCCAATCCTTGGAGCCTATGTGATTATCACGATTGTGGGCGGCATCGTGGTCAGCATCGCAGAGCAAATACTCGAGTTTGGCCTGATCGGCGTGCTGACGCCTGCGTTGGGTGATGCCGAGACGGGCGAGGATTTTCTGCGCGCTTTCATGAGCGGAGGCGTTCTGGTCGTGTTGGCGGTTTACTTCCTGATCCGCCTCTTCCTGTCTGGCCTATTGATGCACGTGGCAGGCGGGCCAGCAGCGCTGGCCGCGCGGCACGACCCACGCGGGGGTGTCGACGACGCATTGCAGGCAGACGTATTCAATTAGCGGGAGGGCAAGCTGATGAACCGATTGGAATTCTCGTTTGGAAATGCCGTGGGGCATTTTCAGAAAACTGGCGGGCCGAAAGGCTTTCTGTGGAAGTTCGCACTGACCTATGCCCTTTTCGCCATCATTGTTCAGGGGCTGAGCCTCTATCTGATGGCCCCAATCTATGCGGCGGCGTTCAATCCCATTGTGATGGAAGACCCAGACGTGATGGACCAGGTCATGCTGGAAAACATGGGGCGGGTACTTCTTGGATACCTCGTCTCGTTCGTGTTCGGCATCCTGATGTGGGTTCTGTTCGAAGCGGCCAGTCAACGGCGCTATATGCGTGCCGAAGGATTTGGCTTGAAGTTCGGTGGCGACGAGGGGCGGCTATTGGTGGTAGGCCTGTTCTGGCTGGGCCTGATAATCGCGCTCTACATCGTCATGTTCCTGCTGATGATTGTGCCGATTACGATTGGCGCGGTCCTGGGCAGTGACGGCGCGATCATAGCGGGGCTTCTGACTTTCGTTCTGTTCATCGCGTATTTTGTGGCGGCGATCTGGATCGTGGTGCGCTTCTCTCCTGCGGGCGCGATGACGATCCGCGATCGCAAGATCCGTTTCGGCAGCGCCTGGCGTGTCACAAAGGGCAAAGTCTGGACACTGATCGGCAGCTGGCTTGTTCTCGCGCTCATCATGATGGCAATCATCATGGCGCTGTATTTGGTTTTTGCGGTAATGGCGATGCTGGCGCTGATGCCTGCCTTCCAGAGCGGTTCGGATGATCCAGCGGTTGTGTTGGCGGCGTTCGCCTCACCGGCGTTTATCATTCCGGCGATCATCTTCGGTCTGGTCTACTTGGCATTCGCAGGCGGCATGATGCATGTCTTCGGCGGCCCCGCAGCACTAGCTGCGAAGACCGATCCGAATTGGGCAGATCCAAACGCGATGGACGACACGTTCGCCTAGAGGCGGCGTAAACTTACTTGGCAGGGCTCGGCGTACGCGGTTTCCGCTTGGCCGGGCTCTTTGCTTTCGCGGCTGGCTTGGCAGTCGTTTTGGCCCTTGGTTTTGCCGCTGCCTTTGCCTTGGCAGGCGTTTTGGTCGTCGCCTTCTTTGGCTTTGCAGCAGGCTTTGCTTTCGACTTTGCCGTAGGCGCTTCAGAGGCACGCAAGCGTTTGTTGCGGGCGGCGCGACGTTCATCCTGACGACGGAATGTCTCGGCCAAATGTTTGCCGGTCCAGCTGCGCTCGCAAGCGGCAATGTCTTCTGGCGTGCCCGAGGCGACGAGTTCACCGCCGCCATCACCACCTTCCGGACCAAGGTCCAGCACCCAGTCAGCGGTCTTCACCACATCCAGATTGTGCTCAATGACGACAACCGTGTTGCCCGTGTCGACGAGCGAGTGCAGGACTTCCAGCAGCTTGCGTACGTCCTCGAAATGCAGGCCCGTCGTCGGTTCGTCGAGGATGTAGAGCGTCTTGCCTGTCGCGCGTTTGGATAATTCCTTGGCGAGTTTCACGCGCTGAGCCTCACCGCCTGATAGCGTGGTGGCCTGCTGGCCAACCTTCACATAGCCGAGCCCAACCTGGTTGAGCGTTTCGAGCTTTGTCGCAATGGCAGGCACGGCAGAGAAGAATTTGGCGGCGTCTTCGACTGTCATGTCCAGCACGTCGGCGATGGACTTGCCCTTGAACAAGACTTCCAGCGTCTCGCGATTATAGCGTTTGCCTTTGCAGGTTTCGCACGTGACATACACGTCCGGCAGGAAGTGCATCTCGATCTTGATGACGCCGTCGCCCTGGCACGCTTCGCAGCGACCGCCCTTTACGTTGAAGCTGAATCGTCCGGGTGCATAACCACGCGCCTTGGCTTCCGGCAGGCCCGCGAACCAATCACGGATCGGGCCGAAGGCGCCGGTATAGGTGGCCGGGTTCGAACGCGGTGTGCGGCCGATCGGGCTCTGGTCAATGTCGATGACCTTGTCCAGGTGTTGCAACCCGTCAAGGCTTTCATAGGGCTGGGGTGGGCTGGAGGCGCCATTCAGCTTGCGGGCCAGCGCCTTGTAGAGTGTTTCGATGATGAGCGTCGACTTGCCGCCGCCGGATACGCCGGTGATGCAGGTGAAGCTGCCAAGTGGGATAGTGGCGGTGACATTCTTCAGATTGTTCCCGGTTGCTCCTTTCAGCGTAACCTTGCGCTTTGCCTTTTCGACCGGGCGGCGCGTCGGGATCGGGATTTCCTTTGTGCCGTTCAGATAATCAGCCGTCAGACTCTTCTCGTCTGCCATGACTTCATCCGGCGTACCCTGAGCAATGATCTGCCCGCCATGCACACCCGCCGCTGGGCCCATGTCGATGACATGGTCAGCGGTGAGAATGGCGTCCTCATCATGCTCCACAACGATCACGGAGTTTCCAAGATCACGCAGGCGTTTCAGTGTTTCCAGCAGGCGATCATTGTCGCGCTGATGCAGGCCAATGCTCGGCTCATCCAGAACATAGAGCACGCCGGTCAGGCCGGAGCCAATCTGGCTGGCGAGGCGGATGCGCTGGCTTTCACCGCCGGACAGCGTGCCCGAAGCGCGGCTGAGCGTCAGGTATTCGAGGCCGACATCATTGAGGAAGTCGAGCCGGTCATTGATCTCTTTCAGGATGCGCCCGGCAATTTCATTCTGTTGCTTGGTCAGCGTCTTGTGGACAGATGCGAACCATTCATGTGCCTGTTTGATGGAAAAGACCGACGTGTCAGAAATGTCGAGACTGTTGATCTTTACCGCCAGCGCTTCGGGCTTCAGGCGTTTGCCGCCACAAGCCGGGCAGGGTGCAGCTGCCTGGAATTTCGCGATCTCGTCGCGCACCCATTGGCTGTCGGTTTCGCGATAGCGGCGTTCAAGGTTCGGAATGACGCCCTCGAACGTCTTCTTCACCTCATAGCGGCGCATGCCATCATCATAGACGAAGTTGACCTCTTCCTCGCCTGTTCCGAACAGGATCATCTGGTGGATGTCTTCCGACAGCTTGTTCCAGGGCTTCTTGAGGTCAAACCGGTAGTGCGCCGACAGGGCCTGCAGCGTCTGCGTCTGGTAGGGAGAGGTTGATTTTGCCCATGGTGCGATGGCGCCATTCAGCAGGTCAAGATCCTTGTCCGGAACAACCAGGCCGACATCCACTTTCAGCTGTTCGCCAAGGCCGTCACAGGTCGGGCAGGCGCCAAAGGGATTGTTGAAAGAGAACAGGCGCGGTTCGATTTCCGGGATGGTGAATCCGGACACCGGGCAGGCAAAATTGGCGCTGTAGGTAATGCGCTTCGGTTCGGTCTCGCCCTCTTCCAGATCGGCATATTCACCGATGGCAATACCATTGGCGAGACCGATGGCAGTTTCAAAACTCTCTGCGAGGCGCTGCTCCATGCCTTCGCGCACGACGATACGGTCGACCACAACGTCGATGTCATGCTTGAATTTCTTGTCCAATTTGGGTGGGTTTTCAAGTTCGTGGAATTCGCCATCCACTTTTACCCGCTGATAGCCATTCTTCAGGAGTTCAGCGAATTCCTTGCGATACTCCCCTTTCCGGCCACGGACGATGGGCGCGAGCAGGTACAATCGCGTGCCTTCCGGCAAGTCCATCGTGCGGTCGACCATCTGGCTGACGGTCTGGCTTTCGATGGGCAGGCCGGTCGCGGGCGAATACGGAACGCCGACGCGCGCCCAGAGCAGGCGCATATAGTCGTAAATCTCTGTCACCGTGCCAACGGTGGAGCGCGGGTTGCGGCTGGTTGTTTTCTGCTCGATGGAGATGGCGGGCGAAAGGCCTTCAATACTCTCGACGTCGGGCTTCTGCATCAATTCCAGGAACTGGCGCGCATAGGCCGACAGGCTCTCAACATAGCGGCGCTGGCCCTCGGCATAGATCGTGTCGAACGCCAGCGAGGATTTGCCCGAGCCGGACAGGCCGGTCATCACGACAAGCTCGCCGCGTGGGATGTCCACGTCGACATTTTTCAGATTGTGTTCCTTGGCGCCGCGCACGCGGATGAAGGGGGACTCGGCCATTTCAGGAGCTCTCTGGCTGGGACAGTGTCTGTTTCGAACGCGAAACAGGCTTAATAGTTGCTAGGTCCTATGTGTGCCTTGAGTCCAGCTTGACGACAAGAACAAAATGTGAACATACAGCGGTCGCTGCATTTTCATGCCAAAGGCGGGGGAAATCTCACCGTCACGGGCGACAGGCCGCCTTGGGAAGAGTAAAAGCAGATTCGAATCGAAAGCGAAACAGATCGGAGCGGAGTTGGAACCATGGCAGGATCAGTGAACAAGGTCATTCTTGTCGGCAATGTCGGACAGGACCCGGAGGTCCGCCAGTTCCAGAATGGCGGCCAGGTCGCCAGTTTTTCGCTGGCCACATCTGAAACCTGGAAAGATCGCAATACGGGCGAGCGCAAGGAAAAGACCGAGTGGCACCGCATTTCTGTCTTTAGCGAAGGCCTTGTTCGCGTTGTGCAGAATTACATCAAGAAGGGCTCGAAACTCTATATTGAAGGCCAGCTCGAGACCCGCAAATGGCAGGACAAGGATGGCCAGGACCGCTACACGACGGAAGTCGTGCTGCGCGGCTTCAACTCTACCCTGACCATGCTGGATGGCCGCAATGACAGCGGCGGCGGCCGGTCTGCCGGCAATGATTTCGGCGGCTATCAAGGCCAGAGCGGCGGCGCGCGCCAGATGAGCGGCCCGCAGGAGAGCTTCAGCCAGGATCTGGACGACGAGATCCCGTTCTAGAATGGCGAAGGCAGGCTGGCATCCTGCGTATTTGCTGCTGGCGGCTTTTGCCGTCGTGTTGAGCGCTTGCCAGTCTCCTGTCGTTTCGGCGACGGGCAATCTGGATCACATTCTCGAAAACCAGGCGCTGTCGCCCGATGTCGCGGCGCTGGTGATCTATCGGCTGGAAGACGAGAGGGTTTGGACCAGCAGCGGCGACCGGCCCGCTGAGCGGTTCGTCGCGGCATCGACATCCAAGATTCCGCACACGCTGATTGCGCTGGAGACCGGCGCTGTCAGTGGGCCTGATGAATTGTTTGAGTGGGATGGCGAAGTCCGGTTTGTGCCGGGCTGGAATGAGAGCCAGGATTTCGCGACAGCCTTTCGGCGTTCCACAGTGTGGATTTACCAGACGATCACGCCGCGTATAGGCAGCGCGACACTGGGCGACTGGCTCGCCAAATTTGATTTTGGCAATGCAAATACCGGCGACGCCGACGATATCCAAACCTATTGGCTGAAAGGCCCTCTGGAGATTTCGGCGCACGAACAGATCGGATTTCTGGCAAAGCTGGCCGCGCGAACCCTGCCACTATCCGCAGAGACTTATACTCAGGCTTTGCCGATCATGTTGGAGAAATCCGGTGAAGGCTGGACGCTGTATGGCAAAACCGGCTGGACGAGTGTGAAGGGTGAGACGGATATTGGCTGGTATGTCGGTTGGCTGGAGCAGACAGCCGGTGAGGCGCCGGGAACTTATGCCTTTGCGCTGAACATGAATATGCGCGGCGACAATCCGCCCCTGCAGAAGCGCCGCGCAGCCGTGCATGAAGCGCTGATTGCGATCGGGGCGCTGGAAGCCCCTGCTGACCCCTAGGAATAGGGCGTTTTCGCCCGTAATTACTGCTATTTTGACCCTGTCGCATTTGTTTCAAGAGCGACGGGATGCTAGAGTCGTCGCTGTATCGGAACAGGTGATTCCCGCCGGTTTCACCCCAGCCAGGACGAATTCTCCATGAGCGACGAAACGACTCCTCCGGACGAGCCGGAAACGCCCGAAAATGGCGGTGAGGGCAGCGCGCCCCTGCCAGACGGCATCGAGCCGATTTCCATCGAATCCGAGCTGAAAAGCTCTTATCTCGACTATGCGATGAGCGTCATTGTCAGCCGTGCGTTGCCTGATGTGCGCGACGGCCTGAAGCCGGTTCACCGCCGTATCCTCTACGCTATGGATGTGGGCGGAAACACGCCGAGCAAGCCCTACAAGAAATCCGCCAACATCGTTGGTGCCGTGATGGGTAACTACCACCCGCACGGTGACTCCGCGATCTACGATGCGCTTGTACGTATGGCGCAGCCCTTCTCCATGGGCGTTACGTTGGTTGATGGTCAGGGCAATTTCGGCTCAATCGACAATGATCCGCCGGCCGCCATGCGTTACACTGAAAGCCGTATGACGAAGGAGGCGACTTACCTGCTCGCCGACATCGACAAGGACACGGTTGATTTCCAGGACAATTATGACGGGTCCCAGCAGGAACCGGTCGTTCTGCCTGCGCAGTTCCCGAACCTTCTGGTCAACGGCGCCGGCGGCATCGCGGTTGGTATGGCGACCAATATCCCGCCGCACAATCTGGGCGAAGTGATCGACGCCACGCTCGCCGTGATCGACGACCCGACGCTGGATGAAGATGCGTTGCTGGAGATCGTGCCGGGACCAGATTTCCCGACCGGTGGTCTGATCATGGGCATGTCCGGCAGCCGTAAGGCGCTGACCACCGGACGCGGCAGCGTCATCATGCGCGCCAAGACGGATATTGAGGAAGCGAAGAATGGCCGTCAGGCCATCATCGTGACCGAGATCCCGTATCAAGTGAACAAGGCGGCGATGATCACCAAGATCGCTGAACTCGTGCGCGAGAAGCGGATCGAAGGCATTGCCGATCTTCGCGATGAATCCGACCGGAACGGCATTCGCGTTGTTGTCGAGCTGAAAAAGGATGCCAGCGCCGAAGTCGTGCTGAACCAGCTTTACCGCTTCAGCCAGATGCAGACGAGCTTTGGTGTGAACATGCTGGCGCTGAATGGTGGCCGGCCAGAGCTGATGAATTTGCGCAAAGTGCTCGATTGCTTTGTCACGTTCCGTCAGGAAGTCGTCGTTCGTCGCACCAAATTTGAACTGAACAAGGCGCGCGACCGTGCGCACGTTCTTGTCGGCCTTGCCATGGCTGTGGCGAATATCGACGAAGTGATCCGCATCATCCGCTACTCGCCTGATCCGAATTCTGCCCGGGAAGCCTTGCTTGAGAAAGCTTGGCCGATCATGGATATGGGGCCGTTGCTTGACCTGATCGCAGACCGCCGGACTCGCAAGGGTGACGGCGATACGATCTTTCTGTCCGACGAACAGGCCCGTGCGATCCTGGCGTTGCAGCTCTCCCGCCTCACCGGCCTCGGTCGCGATGAGATCGGCAACGAAGCCAAGGGACTGTCCGAAAAGATCGAGGACTTCCTGGATATCCTGCGCTCGCGTCAACGCGTGATGGACATCATCAAGGGCGAGCTTTCCGAAGTGAAAGAGAAGTTCGCTGTACCGCGCCGCTCCGAATTTGCCTTCGGTGGCGTCGACATGGAAGACGAAGACCTGATCGAGGTCGAAGACATGGTCGTGACCGTGACGCATGGTGGCTACGTCAAGCGCACCCCGCTCTCGACCTACCGAACCCAGCATCGCGGCGGCAAGGGCCGTTCCGGCATGAACATGAAGGACGAGGATTTCGTCGTGAAAGTGTTCTCTGCCACGACACATACCGAGGTTCTGTTCTTCTCGTCGGCTGGCATGGTCTACAAGGAGAAGGTCTGGCGCCTGCCAATGGGCGGGCCGAACTCTCGCGGCAAGGCGCTGGTGAATATCTTCCCGCTGGCCGCTGATGAGCGCATAGAGAGCGTGATGCCGTTGCCGGAGGATGATGAGTCCCGTAACGAGCTCGACGTCATGTTTGCGACGCGTTCAGGCACCGTCCGCCGCAACAAGTTGCCGGATTTCGTGCGCGTAAACCGGAACGGAAAAATCGCCATGAAGCTCGATGAGGGCGATGGCATTGTGTCGGTGAAGATATGCTCCGAGAAGGATGATATCCTTCTGACCACAGCGCTCGGCCAGTGTATCCGCTTCGCGGTACCGGATGTGCGTGTGTTTGCGGGCCGTAACTCAACTGGTGTTCGCGGCATTCGCCTGGCGGATGGCGATGAGGTCATCTCGATGGGCATTCTGCGGCACATCGACGTTACGTCTGAAGAGGCGCGGGCTTATCTCAAGCACGCCGCCGCCATGCGCCGCGCGGCTACAGGTGAGGAAGAAGAAGTCTCTGACGATGATGACGAGGCCGTGGCAGAGGCCGCGCTGAGTGCCGAGCGTATTGCTGAACTGGGTGCCGCCGAAGAGTTCATCCTGACCATTGCCGATGATGGCATGGGCAAGCGATCTTCCGCCTATGACTACCGCGTCACCGGACGCGGCGGTAAAGGCCTTGTCGCCCAGAATATCTGGGGCCGCGACAAGAAGCAGGGGCCGGTCAAGAAAGTGGCCCAATCCTTCACGGTGGATGATGGTGATCAAGTCATGCTCGTCACCGATGCCGGCCAGCTGATCCGCACGCCAGTGGACCAGATCCGCATTGCGGGCCGCTCCACAGGTGGTGTCTGGGTTCTGCGCACGGCTGAGGGTGAACGGGTGGTTTCTGTCGCACGGCTTGTGGAAGACGCTGAAACCGCTATGGATGGTCCCGAAGAAGCAGCGGGAGAATAGATCCCGCGCCAGAAACACGAGCCGCTCAAGCGGGAGGACAGCTAGTGCATCGCGTCGGACTATACCCAGGAACCTTCGATCCACCCACCAATGGCCATATCGACATTATCGGTCGGGCCCGGAAACTGGTGGACACGCTGATCATCGGGGTGGCGGTCAATGAGGCGAAGAAGCCGTTGTTCAGCCTGCAGGAACGCGTCGATATGGTGCGTTCCGAGTGTGAGAAGCTGAACGGGCCTGGACTGGCTGAAATCAAGGTTATGCCGATGCATGGCTTGCTCATGAAGTTCGCTGAGGCCTGTGAAGCGCACATCATTGTGCGGGGCCTGCGAGCGGTTCAGGATTTCGAATACGAATTCCAGATGACGGCGATGAACGAGCAACTGAATCCCGACATTGAAACCGTGTTTCTGATGGCCGATGTTAAGCATCAGGCGGTCGCCTCCCGGCTCGTGAAGGAAATCGCGGCCTTGGACGGAGACATCACGCCATTTGTAACGCCCGACGTAAAACGGGCACTTTTGGAGAAGTACCAAAAATGAAGTTTGCCGCTTTTGCGCTCGCCGCTTCCGCCCTCGCCCTGACAGCAACGGCAGAGACTACAGACAGCGCAGCGCCAGCGGACGACACTGCCGTCGCGGCCTATACGGTGGAGCAGGCGAAGGCAGAGCCTGAGAATTGGCGCGCCGTGGACCCGGAGCGCCTGTTCATCTTCAATACGAACAAGGGGCGCATCCTTATCGAGGCTTTTCCGGAAGTTGCGCCAAAGCATTACGAACAGTTCGCGGCAATCGTCCGGTCTGGTGACTATAACGGCACGAAGTTTCATCGCGTGATCGAGGGGTTCATGGCCCAGGGCGGTGACATCCGCGCGATCAATGGCGTGGGCTCTGGCCTGCCGAACATTGAGGCTGAGTTCACCTTCCGTCGAAACCCGGCCGAGATGCCGCTCGATTATCCAATCGGAAACCGGGACGATGCCGATGGCGGCTTTATCAACGGGTTTCCGGTCGCGACCCGGCCACTCTGGCTTGCGCAGGATCTTGGCAACGAGACCATTCAGAGCTGGATTCCGCATTGCCCCGGCGTTGTGTCGACCGCGCGCCTTGGAAATGATGAGAATTCCGGCAACTCCCAATTCTTCCTGATGCGCGGCTATGCGGAACATCTGGATAAGGAATACACGGCCTGGGGCCGCGTGATTGATGGTCAGGATGTGGTCATGTCGATCAAGAAAGGTCCGGACGGAACCGATGGCGTGGTTGCAAAAGACCCGGACACACTGGAATCCACCGCAGTGGCGGCGGATCTGCCAGAGTCCGAGCGACCACAGGCGTGGGTGATGCGCACCGACAGCGACCTGTTCGCCAGCCAGATTACCGAGCCGGGCCGTCCACATGTTTGTGACCTGCCGGCTGTTCCGACGGTTGTGGCCAATTAGGGCAACTACCGAGGCTGGGGCCGATGGACCTTTCACAATTCCAGTTTGACTTGCCGGAAGAGCGGATCGCCTTGCGTCCGGTTGAGCCGCAGGATTCTGCGCGCCTTCTGGTCGTGCACGGAGATGGCAGGCTGGAAGATGCCCATATCCGGGACCTTCCGCGGTTTTTGTCGCCCGGGGATGTCATGGTGTTCAATGATACGCGGGTTTTGCCTGCCGCGTTGAAGGGGGTTCGTCCGGCAAGGGACGAGACGGGGCAGGATGTTGCCTGCGACGTGAATTTGACTGAGCGCATTGACGCCCGCTCATGGCGCGCGCTTGCCCGGCCGGGGCGCCGCTTGAAAGAGGGCGACCGTATTGTTTTTGCTGAAGGATTTTCCGCAGAGATTACCGGCCGCCACGAAGGCGGCGAGATCGGGCTGCTCTTTTCGCTCAGCGGCGATGAGCTGACGGCTGCGCTGGATGCGCACGGGGCCATGCCTCTGCCTCCCTACATCGCGCGTCGTCGCCCTGCAGACGCTAAAGACCGGCAAACCTACCAGACGGAGTTTGCAGGGGATGATGCCGCTTCAGTTGCGGCGCCCACGGCCGGACTGCATTTTACCCCCCGGCTGCTCGAAGAGATCGATACGGCCGGGATCGCGCGAGAGACGGTGCGCTTGCATGTGGGGCTTGGTACGTTCAAGCCGTTAGAGGCGGCGCAGTTGGAAGCCAACCGGTTGCATGAGGAGTGGCGACGCCTGACGCCGGAAGTTGCTGAGCGTCTGAACGCGGCGCGCTCTGGTGGACGGCGCGTTGTGCCGGTCGGTACGACTGCCATGCGCACACTGGAAAGCTGTGCGAATGCAGACGGCATGCTGCGCGCCGCCACGGGGCCAACTGACATTTTCCTGAAGCCGGGCGATGCTGTGCGCGCGACCGATGCTCTTGTAACAAACTTCCATTTGCCTGGATCGAGCCTGTTCATGTTGGTCTGCGCGCTTATGGGAACTGATGTGATGCAGGCCGCTTACGCCCACGCTATCGAAACCGAATACAGGTTTTACTCCTACGGTGATGCGTGTTTGTTGCTGCCATAGAAAAGCCCCCATGCTTGAAGCATGGAGGCCTCACTACTCGAATAATCAAGAATTAGCGAATTCGAACGGTTGCACGCACACCTTTCGGCTCGAACCGTTTTCCATTCTCTTTGTAGCAGAACATGGTGTCGTGGCGGACGCGCTCGCCATCTTCCCACGTGTACTGGAATGATTCGTAGCAATCATATCCGTTATAATCCGCGTACCAGCGGTGGGTACGCCGTACTTCATGGCGGGTGTGCCAATGGCCGGATTCGTAGCCATTATAGACATAGGTTTCATGCCGGTGACGAGGATGCGGATCCGCCGTGCGGACGCCCACACCAAGGTCAACATCGGCATCTACACCCAAGCCGAGCTGGGCGTATGCGGGAGCAGTTGCAAGCGCCGTCGCGAGACCAAACGCCGCAGTAGCGGCGATACATTTGACCGAGTTCAACATGGATCAACTCCTTTCAGCTAGCCAGCAAAACGGCTCGCTGAAGGCGTGGTTCCTGTTGTCCTGAAATGGCCTTATTTCGGTAGTGCGGGCTGTCCGAGTTCATCCCGCGTGCGGATTGCTTTGGCCGCGGTGATGCGAGCAAGCAGACGGCCTTTGTCGTCTTTCCAGTCAGCTTCGACGAGGCCGGTTGTTCGACCGCGGCTGACGAGGCGACCTTCAATGGTGATCAGGCCGTGACTGACTGGACGCAGGATACGGGTCTGCAATTCCATGGTCGTGAACCACTCGCCCTCTTCCAGAGCGCTGGCCATCGTGATCGAGACGATATGGTCTGAAAACCCGGCAACCCAACCGCCAAAGGCGCGGTTTTCGCTGATGTCGCGGTCGCCGGTGTTTGGCCACTCGTACCGCGTATAGCCATAGTCGAATTCCTTCAGCCAAAGGTCTGGCCGAATGCCGAGATTCTTGAGGCCAATGGGGGGCTGCCAGGATCCGTCCTGCAGATTGCTGAGAAAGGTGCGAGCCTGGGGTGAGAGGGTACGTTCGGTCATGCGAGCCGAGCTCCATTGGGGACTGTGTGGTCGGGTGAGAAGAGGACAATCCTGTCTTTCTCATCCGGGAAGCCGAGGGTGAGGACTTCGGACATGAATTTACCAATCTGGCGAGGCGGGAAGTTCACCACACCAGCGACCTGCTTGCCGATCAGGTCCTCCGGCACGTAGTGATCCGTGATCTGTGCAGATGATTTCCTTGTTCCGACGCCGGGGCCAAAATCGATCAGAAGGCGAATAGAGGGTTTGCGTGCGCCTTCGAGCGGGGCAGCTTCGACGATTGTGCCGATACGGATGTCCACCTGTCGGAAAGTGTCAAAGCTGGTCTCTTCGGCGGGGGCCGAGTCCGGGGAATCTGTCAAATGCATGGATCAGGTAACCGTTGTGCCGCCATCGACAACAATCATCTGCCCGGCCATGTAGGCGCCAGCCTTCGAAGCAAGGAATACGGCTGCGCCAGCAATGTCTTCCGGATCACCTATACGGCGCATGGGGGTGCCTTTTTCGATACGCTCGGCCAGTTTCGGATTTTCCCAGAGCGCGCGGGCAAAGTCTGTCTTGATCAGGCCGGGCGCGACGCAATTCACGCGGATATTGTGCGGGCCTAGCTCAATCGCGTAGTTGCGGGCAAGTTGGAAATCTGCGGCTTTCGAAATGTTGTATGCGCCAATCGTGTCGGACCCTTTGAGACCACCGATTGACGAAATAATGACGATGGCGCCGTCGTTCCGTTCCTTCATTTCCGGGGCGACGAGCTGGATCAGCCAATGATTGGAGATGATGTTGTTGGAGAGGATTTTCTCGAAGGACTCATCGTCGATCTCCTCGATCTTTCCATAATACGGGTTCGAGGCTGCGTTGCAGACGAGGATGTCGATCTGGCCAAAGGAGTCGCGCGTCTTTTCGACAAGCGTCTTGAGCTCATCCTTGGAGGAGATGTTTGCCGGCACAGCAATCGCGGTCTCATCGCCATGCTTCGCGTTCAGGGCATCGGCGACTTCCTGGCATGGGCCGGGCTTACGAGACGAGATGACGACGCGGGCGCCCTGTTCCGCCATTTGTTCTGCGATGGCCTTGCCGATGCCGCGAGAAGATCCGGTGATAACGGCCGTTTTGCCGGAAAGGTCGAACAGGCTCATGATGGGGCTCCCTGAATTATGTTTTCCGGGAAATGGTTATCATAAGCGACCTTAGCGAACAGGGGTCACGCTAGGAAAAGCCGGATCAGGTGAGTTGCCATTCCATCATCAGGATTTCGGCCAGCCGCTCGGTGCGCTTGCGCACGACTTCTGACGTCCAGGCATCCTGATCGACGAGGTCACGCGTCAAGGCGAAGTCCTGGCCGCCACCACCATTGAAGTAGACATCCTTTTTTGCGCGGTAGTCCATCCGATCGGCTTTCTGGTTCACCTTGTTGGTGAGCAGCACGAAATTGCCCAGCGTGTCGCATTGTTCGCGTCGTTTTGCGGGGTCGGGCCAGACAATCATCCAATGGCTATCCTCGCTGATATTGCGGGGCAGCACATGCTCGACAGTCGCATCCGACTGGGGCGCAATGGTAAAACCACCATCCAGCGCCGCATTCAGGCGCAGCGCCATGGAGCGTCGTTGGCCGAACGTTGCAAACCGTCCCAGCATCCGGTCGAAGGCCCGACGGCTTTCATCCTTGGAGATGTTGAAGGGGCTGCCACGCCCATTCAGGGCGCGCTTGTTACCAATGTTCTCATTGACCTTGTTGAAGCGTTTCGTGCGCTGGTCGCGATCCGTCAATACGAGCATCACGATGTAGGACAGACGTTCGAGCTTGGTGAAAAATTCGGGGGCGTCTTCATGGTCAACGCCTTGCTCAACCAGGAATTTCAGTGCCGGCGCACGCCAACTGGTCTGATCAAGCGCGCGCATATGGTTGAGCTTGTCACTGATCAGTTGCGCGTGGGGGCCCTCTTTCACGCGGGCCGTCGTGATGATCTTGTAGGCTTCGACATAGCGCGGCAGCAATTCGTCCAGAAAGCCGCGAGCAGTCACTTTGGGGATCACGTTCTTGAGGAAGCCGGTGATCAGTTCGCCTTTGGAGGATTTGTCGTAAATAGAGCGGATCTGGCGCAGCAAGTCATCGAAGGCGCTTCCACCCAGAACCGCCTCATGTTCGGCCCATTGTTCGGAATAGGTGGCGGCTTCCTTGGTGGTGAATTTTGACCGTTGGAACAATTCGGTCTTGATGATGTCATGTGCGCCAGGTTCTTTTCCCCGCGTATTCAACACACGGAACACTTTGAAACCCTGATCCTTGTCGTTGACGACCACACGTACGAGCGCGCAGCGGTTGATTGTGATGTCCGCCAGGGCGCGCCGGTCTTCGTCGGAAAGCTCGCGGACGCGTTTCAGCAGGGTGCGGGCGTTCTGTACCATGCGGCGCTGACTGTCGCTCTCACCGGACTCGCCATCCAGCGAAAGAGTCGCGCCGGGCGTTTGAATCATGTGCCGGAAAAACGGCCCGTCCATATGGTTGAGCTCCAGCCTCCAGCTTGCGGCTTCACCCAGCATCGGGCGGGCCTCATCCGCAATCAGAGCGTGAATTTCCTTGCTTTTCGCGGCGTCCGATTCGGTATCGCGCAGGACAGCGAGGAGAATGGTCAGGGTCGTCAGACGCTGTTGCCCGTCGACAATTTCCAACAGGCCTTCTTCGGTGCCTCGATTCAGTACGACCGCGCCGATGAAGTGTGGCGTGCCGGTCTCCGCAGCATCGAGCAGGTCCGTCAGCAATTCGCCCGCTTCGCGTTCGCCCCAGGAATAACTTCGCTGATAGGGCGGCATGCACAGCCGCTCGCTAGGGGCAAAAATGTTCTTGAGTGAGCTCTCTTGAGCACGTACGCCGAGATCCATGTTGGCATCCTCTATACAAGACTTGTGAGTAGCCCTTGCCAACAATGACCACAACGTCACATGAACCGTTTGCAAGGCGTTTCGGGAAAAAGTGTGACAGGAGAGTAACGCAATGAGGTTGGTTCGGTTCACAGGAAAAGATGGCGATCGCTACGGAATTCTTCGGGGCGAAAGCATCCGGCCAATCCCTGCAGAGACGCTGGAAGACGCACTGCAAACGACCGGGTCAGAAGCCCCTGAGATCGCGCTCGCGGATGTGGAGTTGCTTGCCCCTGTTGAGCGCCCGAGAAAAATTCTGGGGATTGGTGTGAACTACGCCGCTCATGCCGCCGAGAGCGTCAGTTTCGTGGATACGAAAGCGCCTCAGGTCCAGAAATGGTTCAACAAGCAGGCCACATCCGCCAATGCGCCCTTTGGTGAAGTGCATCTACCAAAGGTTTCGGAACAGCTGGACTATGAAGTCGAGCTCGTCGTGGTTATTGGCAAGCATGGCCGCCATGTGCCGCGCGAGCGGGCGATGGAGATTGTTGGCGGGTTTTGCGTCGGCTGCGATTACTCGGTGCGCGATTGGCAGAAGGCGAGCCAGACCATGATTATGGGCAAGGGGTTTGACACGCATGCGCCGTTCGGCCCGGCTATCGTGACACCTGACGAGATTGAGGATGTCTCGTCGCTCCAGCTTCGATCCTACATAAATGGGGAGCTGCGCCAGAGCGGGCATGTTCGGGACATGATTCACGACATTCCAGCTCAGATCGCGCATCTGACCGCCGCGTTCACGCTGGAGCCAGGTGATCTCATTTTCACCGGGACGCCTGCAGGTGTGGGGGCGGGACATACTCCGCCAAAATGGTTGAAGGCTGGCGACACGGTTCGGCTCGAGATCGACCAGATAGGCGTGATCGAAAACCAGATTATTGCTGAACCTGAGACGGCAAGAATCGGATAAGCCTCGCTGCGATGATTGTTCGGAGCTTGCTCGCTTTTGCCGCCCTTGTGAGCGCGGTAGCCTGTGGATCGGCGAATGACGCGCCGGTCGCGCCTCCGCCCGAACTTGCAATCCGTTCAACTGACTTCGCGCTTCTGCCTTGTTCCGAGCGCTTGCTGCCAGGCAAATGCGTGATCGTATTGGCGGGTGGAAAGCGTGTGATGTTCGGCGCGCCTGCAGGCGTGACCCTGGATCAGTCGAACGCAGACCTTCGAAACCTGGATGCAGTGATGCTGCTGTCGCTGCGTGGTGAAGATGTCGAGGGGCTGGATGAGTTGAGGAATGCCGCTTGGCGCGCGGGGCGTGAAAGCTCGCTACCGGTGGCCGGGCCTTCGGGCACAGGTGAATTCGCGGGCATTCTGAACAGGGCTTATGAAGTATCCGATGCGCTGATCTTTGTGGAAGAGAGACCGGCTGGGGGCTTTGATGCGGCTCTGCTTGCCGTATTGCCCGGTGAAGGTCAGGCTGAAGCGACAGTTTTCGACACAGGCGATTTGCGCGTGCGGAAATTCGAAACGGGCACAGACCGCGCGACATATATTGTCGATTATGCAGGTCACAATCTGATCCTGTCGTCATGCGGCGGGACGCCATTGCAGGAATTATCGGGCGGAGAGTTTCGTGTGCTTGATTGCGAATCGGAGTGGCCATTGGGGGCGCCGGAATTCGTATTTCGTGACGGCTCGTCTGATTGACCTCAGCATTCGCTGTTATTCCACAGCTTCCCCCGATGTCGCCGATCAGCTGTCATGGAGGCGATTATGCCGAATTGTCAGATGTCGCGCATAGCGCGCTGACACTATTCACCTTGTCCGGGAACGCGACGCCTGCCATGCTTTGAACCACTGGGATTGTGGCATGAGTGTAAACAAGCTGCGACAAGAAGGTCGCGCTTGGCAAATTCTTTCAATTCCTCGCAATTCGTTAACCAATTGGGCCTAGCTGTTAACATTCATGGGTTGTATCGGGTGCTGACGTAATGACTTTTGTTCTGTTCCTTCTCTACGCGGCAATCGGCGGGGGCGTCGGTTACGGCGTGTTCACGCTGACGGATGTCGGCATGCCCCTGTCCATCGCGGCGGGCGGTATCGCGACAGCGTTGCTCGGACAAATCCATATCCTGATCAAGTCTGACCGCTCCACCAAGGAGATCGACGAGCGCATCGACCGTGTGGAGCGCACGGTCCGTGATTCTGTTGAGCGTGTTGATGTTGTTGAGGCGCGCACCGAGGCCGTTGAGGCGACGATCAAGCATGAGCTCACCGAACGCCGTGATGCGTTGGTTACCGAAATGAAGCAGCTTGAAAGCCTCATCGACCGGCTGTCCAAGAGTTTCGAAAACAAGCTGGCCGAGACCAGCGAGAACGCAATTGTGGCACCGGAAGAAGACGCCATTCTGCGCGATGTGCGCGACGCGCTGAAAGACGGTCGCGTCGATCTGCACTTGCAGCCGATTGTCTCGCTGCCACAGCGCCGCGTATCGTTTTATGAGGGGTTCACCCGTCTGCGCCGTCCGAATGGCTCGCTGGTCCTGCCGGCCGAGTTCCTGGATGCCGCACGCCGGGCGAAGCTGATGGGGATCATCGACAACTTCACCCTGTTTCGGTGTGTCCAGATCGTGCGTCGCCTTGCGGAGCGGGATCGCCGCGTCGGCGTATTCTGCAACATCTCTGCATCCTCTTTGGAAGATTCGACATTCTTCCCATTGTTCCTTGAATTCATGACGGAAAATCGTGATCTTTCAGGCGCGGTTATTTTCGAGATCACGGCTGACCGTTTCGAGACGCGCTCTCGCACGATGCGGGACAATATGGACAAGCTGACGGCGCTTGGCTTTCGCTTCTCGATTGATCACGCAGACAGCCTTGCGCTGGATCTGCCGCGTCTTCAGTCAGCCGGTATTCGCTTTGTGAAGATGAATGGCACGCTGCTGATGGACCAGTTGCGCGATCCTGCTGGCCCGCGTCCCGTGTCGTCGATCAATCGCCGTGTGGACGGCGAAGAAGTCAGCGCTGTGTTCTCTCGCTATGGCGTTACCGTCGTAGCCGAGAAGATCGAAGACGAGGCCAGCGTGATCGAAATTCTGGAATACGATATTCCTTACGGTCAGGGTCATGTGTTCGGCGCGCCGCGTCCGATCAAGTCTTCGCTGATGGAAGAAACGGCCCCGCCACAGGAATTGGTCCAGCGCTTGTCCAATTTCGGCTGATCCCGACCACCTTCAATTTGCCTCATTGATGCAGTCCGATGCCTCCAATTGGTGGAGGACGGTATGAGATTTGTCGCGTTTTGTATTCCGGTAGTCGCCCTTTGTCGCGCAGCGGCGGCCGAGCCTCAAATGGTTCAGCGCATCACGGTGGAATTGCCGGGGCCAGCTGAGTTCGAGGCGCCGGACGCGTTGCAAGCCATGACAGAAGGTGTCGTCTTTCTGGACCTCCGCATTTCGCCGGAACTGGAACCCAACCTGCTGAACTCAGATGGCAGTGCAGCCAACCTGGAAGGGTGCGAATTCGGTGGCGTGGAAGCCGATACGGTCATGATCGGAACGGGGTCCAATCACATGATCCTGGAAGTGCTGATGGGCGATCCTGAAACCCATGCCGCAAACTTGCTGTCCTGCAACTACGCGCCAGAGCTGATTTCTGAAGACGGTTTCGGCCACATGACGCGTGTCAAAGGCTGCTTTCTTGCGCATTCCATTTCCATTCCAACGGCCGTTCATTGGCGTCTCCATCCATTGCCTGCGTCAGCCTGCGGATTTGGCGATTGACCGCCTCACTGGCCGGGCATAGGTCCATATGTATGACAGATTTGAAATTTCCGGGCGGCTTGTCCGATATCGCGGACAAGTATGATGCCGTTCTGTGCGACGTCTGGGGGGTCATTCACAATGGCCGCGCCAAATTCGACGAGGCTTGCGACGCGCTGGTGACTTATCGGTCCAAGGGCGGAAAGGTTTGCCTGATTACGAACGCACCTGTCCCGAAACAGCAGGTCATTGACTATTTCGAGCCACTGGGCGTTCCAGCGGATGCCTACGACGATTGCGTATCTTCAGGCGATGCGACCCGTGCGGAATTGAGCAAGCGCACAGACAAGGTGTTCTGGGCAATGGGGGCGAATGCCCGCTGGGAACGCGACCCATACCTGTATCAGGGACTGGACCTGAAATTCGGCGAGCCGGACGAATCGGACGTGCTGCTCTGTATCGGTTTGCGCGATTCACTGAATGACCACCCCAGCGATTATACGGACACGCTAAGACAGGGGATTGATCGCAACATTCCCATGATTTGCGCCAATCCGGACAAGCAAGTGAGAATCGGTGGACGCCTGCATTGGTGCGCCGGCGCGCTGGCGGAAATCTATGAGGATCTTGGCGGCAATGTCATCTATCCGGGCAAGCCTCACGCGGCGATATATGATCTGGCGGTTGAGCGGCTTGGCGATGCCGCGGCGAACAAATCCCGCGTGCTGTGTATAGGCGACAGCCCAACGACGGACATGCGCGGTGCGCGGCTTCAAGGCTTTCATGGCCTCTATGTTGGCACCGGCCTGAAGGAGCATGGCGACAATTTTGAAGCGGAGGTCGCAGACCTTCTGGCCGATTACGGCGAGCAGGCGACCTATGCGATGACTGGCCTCAGATGGTGACGTGTTGCGCTGCAGCGTGTAACCAAACTGCCGAAAAGCAATCAGGAGCCCAAACGGGATGAGTGAGTTCACCGGTTACAAGTACGAAGATCTCGATGTCGGCATGTCTCATGAGACGGTGCACGTGATCACCGAAAACGATATCCAGCGCTTTGCCGAAGTGTCTGGCGACTTCAACCCTCTGCACATGTCAGACGAGTTTGCCGCGAAAACGGTGTTCGGCAAGCGCATCGCGCATGGTGCGCTGACAGCGAGCTACATCTCCGGCATTCTGGGCAATAATCTGCCAGGACCAGGCGCGATCTTTGTGGGGCTCTCCATGCGGTTCAAGCGCCCGGTTCACATTGGTGACGAGGTGACGGTGCGGGCAGAAGTGGCCGAGAAGAAAGATCGCGGCAACCGCGTGACGCTGAAGGTCTCCTGTATTGTCGATGGCAAGCGCGTGATCACAGGTGAAGCGGAAGTGGTTGCGCCGCGCCGGGAGGATTGATGGGCGTTTTCGCCGACTATCGAGGCCTGCCGGAACGGGCGCGTGGTGCATCGATTGCCCTTGGCAATTTCGATGGGCTGCATGCGGGCCACAAGGCTGTGATGGCGGCGGCAAGAGAGGCGGGAGCCGGCAATTTCTCTGTGGCCACGTTCGAGCCGCCCCCGCACGCCTATTTTCGCCCGCAAGACCCTCCTTTCCGCATTTTCCGCCCGGAGCGCCGCAATGCTGCGATCTTGGCTGAAGGCGCAGACTCTGTGTTTGAACTGCCTTTCAATGGCGAAATGGCGTCCAAGACCGATGAGGAGTTCGTGCGCGAAGTTCTGGTCGATGGCCTTGGCGTGAGCCATGTGTCTGTCGGCTTTGATTACCGCTTTGGCCGGGGACGTATGGGCCATGCGCAGCGCCTGGCCAGTCTTGGGCGCGCACTTGGTTTTGGCGTGACCATTGTCGACGAAGTCCAGAACGAAGATGAGAAAGCCTCTTCAACAGCGATCCGTCAGGCATTGCGGGCCGGGGAGCCTGAACTGGCGGCGCAGATCCTGGGGCAGGTATGGGTTGCCGATGGCCCGGTTATCAAGGGCGAGCAGAATGGCCGGAAGTTCGGCTACCCGACCGCCAATACGAGCCTGGGCGAGCTGATCCATCCCAAGTACGGCGTGTACGCGGTGCGGGTTCGCATCGATCGGGCGGGTGAATGGTTGCCAGGTGTCGCCAATTTTGGACGCACGCCAACCACGGGTCTGCGCGATCCGCTGCTGGAGGCACACATCTTCGACTTTGATGGCGACATTTACGGTCGGTGGATGGAGGTTCAGATAATCTCTTACATGCGGCCAGAGCTGCATTTTGAGAGCCTGGATGCCATGGTGGTGCAGATGGGCAAGGACGTTATAGAAGCAAAGCAACGTCTGGCGGCAGCCTGATTCTACTTGGAGTGTTGCCCAGTCGCCGCCACAATCACTTTCTAGAAACTGAAGCACTGGTTTGAGGGACGACCATGTTGAAGTGTTTGATCGCCGCGGGGATTGGCCTTGCGGCTGTACCAATAGCGAGCGCGGATCCGGGGACGATGGATCCGCCTGTGCCAGAAGCCGGGACTATCGATCCGGCCTTGCTGGAGCCAATCCAGATCATCAAGACGGTGACGATGGACGATCTGCGTCTGATGCTGGATGAGGTCGGCGCGACCTTTATCGCGGCGGGGCGCACAGGCGATGGCGCACCTTTCGTGTTCGGCGAGTTCGAGGACGGTTTGACCTTCGGGGCTTATGCCGTCTGCGCGCTGCCGGATGGCAGTGATTGCCGCGGACTGGAGTTCATGGCGGTCTATGGCTCATCGGTCAGCGAGCAGGTGATTGCGGGAATAGACCGCGATTATCCCGCAATCTCCCTCTACAAATCCGACGCGCAGAAGGTGCGTGTGTCGCGCTATGTCATCCTCGATCACGGCATCGCCTGGGACAACATGATCGAGAACATGAACGTGTTCCGTACGCTTTGTGGCAAGGTGTCAGAACGCCTGGCCAATCTGGCGGAAACGCAAACCACCGCTGAATGGCAATAGTGACTCGTTAAGACGAGCCTGCTACGGAAATCGCATGGCACGGATAGACTGCATTCGAATTAGCCGCCCGGCTGCGCGCTGACCCGGAACGAACGGGGCCGCGAAGCCGGGAGCCCATGCTCTGAACGCATGAAAAAAAGCCGTGGCCATTGCCCGGCATTTCCGTAAAACACGCCAAAACTGCCATAGGCCCGACATGACCGATTCCCTGACCGACCGCGATTATCGCGACACGCTGTTTCTGCCTGCCACCGAGTTTCCGATGCGGGGCGGCCTGCCCAAGCGCGAGCCCGACTGGATCAAGCGCTGGGATGAGCTGAAGCTGTACGAAAAACTTCGCGCCGATGCGAAGGCGCGCGGGGCCAAACCGTGGATCCTGCATGATGGCCCGCCCTATGCGAATGGCCACATTCACCTCGGCACGGCGATGAACAAGATCGTCAAGGACATCATCGTGCGCTCGCACCAGATGACCGGTCTTGATGCCTCTTACCTGCCGGGATGGGACTGCCACGGCCTGCCGATCGAATGGAAGGTGGAAGAGGAGTTCCGCTCCAAGGGCAAGACCAAGGATGATGTCGCGCCTGGAGACTTCCGCGCCGCTTGCCGCGCCTATGCCGGCAAATGGGTGGACGTACAGAAGGCAGAGTTCCGCAATCTCGGCATCGAGGGTGAGTGGGACAATCCGTACCTGACGATGAAGTTCGAAAGCGAAGCCTCCATTGTGGGCGAGTTCCTGCGCATGGCGATGGGCGGCACGCTGGTGCGCGGCGCCAAGCCGATCATGTGGAGCCCGGTGGAACGCACAGCGCTGGCGGAAGCGGAAGTGGAATACCACGACCGCAAGGTGCCGGTGATCTGGGTGAAGTTTCCTTGGGCGGGCACGCATTTGGGAGATGGAGCAACGTTTCCTGATTGGGTAGCAGAAGCGAAGGGAGCATCGGTCGTTATCTGGACGACCACGCCTTGGACGATCCCAGCCAACCAAGCCGTCAGCTACAATCGTGAAATCTCATACAGCATCTACGAAGTTGAGGCTGTCATGAGTGAGGAAGAACTCGGATTTGCTCCGTATGCAAAAGTGGGCGAGCGACTTATCATCGCGGATAAGTTGGCACAAAGCGTCATGGATGGTGCGAAAGTTTCAAAGTTCCGGCCTGTCATCGCTGTCGATCCAGAAGGCTTGGTGAGTCTTCGGCACCCACTGGCTCAGGTGAGCGCATTTTTCGACAAACCCATCCCCATGCTCGCGGGCGATCATGTTACAGATGATGCCGGTACAGGCTTCGTGCATACGGCGCCGGCGCATGGTGAGGATGACTTCAATGTCTGGATCGCGTCCGGGCGCAAGGCGTCTGACATTCGCGACATCGTGAATCCGGATGGTGCTTATCAGCATCCGGAGCTTCCGGCCGCGCTGCAGGGGCTCGACATCATCCGCACGTCCGGCAAGAAGCGGGGAGAGCAGGGCAAGGCGAACCCGGAAGTCATCAAATTGCTGGCAGAGAGTGGAAACCTGCTCGCACGTGGCATGACGACGATCCGCGATGCGCATTCCTGGCGCTCCAAGGCACCGGTCATCCGCCGGGCGACGCCGCAATGGTTCATCTCGATGGACAAGCCCGGCCCGAACGGCAAGACGCTGCGCGAGAATGCGCTGAAAGCCATTGAAGATACCGAATTCTTCCCCGCTGTTGGCCGCAATCGCCTGCAGGCAATGGTGGAAGGACGCCCGGACTGGCTGATCAGCCGCCAACGCAATTGGGGCGTTCCGATCACGATTTTCGTCAACAAGGATGGACAACCTCACACGGCCACGCTGGCTGCCGAACAGGCTGAGCAACTGAACGAAGCGATCAAAGCGGCGATCGCACAGGGCGGCGTCGAAGCCTGGTTCGATACGCCTGCGGAAGACTTCCTGTCGCCCCTCGGTCTGGATGTGGGCGACTGGGACAAGGTGACGGACGTTCTGGACGTCTGGTTCGACTCCGGCACGACGCATGCCTTTGCCCTGCGCGAGCGCGGTATCATCGACCCGGAGACCGGGCAGGCGGATCTCTATATGGAAGGCTCTGACCAGCATCGCGGCTGGTTCCAGTCGTCCCTGCTGGAGAGCTGTGCAACACGCGGTATCGCGCCGTACAAGCAGGTGCTGACGCACGGCTTTATCGTGGATGCCGAAGGCAAGAAGATGTCGAAATCCATCGGCAACACGATCGAGCCGCAGGAGATCCAGAAACAGTACGGCATCGAAATCCTCCGTATCTGGACGGCCTCGGGCGACTACACTGAAGACCTGCGAATCTCTGACGAGATCATCAAGGGATCGGTCGAGACCTATCGCAAGCTGCGCAATACGGTGCGTTACCTGCTGGGCGCGCTGGATGGGTGGAGCGAGGCCGAAGCCCTGCCGCGCGACGAGATGCCGAGCCTTGAGCGCTGGGTGCTTCACCGTCTCGCCGAACTCGATGGCCAGATCCGTGCGGCTTACAATGTCTACGACTTCAAACGTGTCATGGCGCTGTTGATCAATTTCTGCGGCGTCGATCTGTCTGCGGTCTATTTCGATATTCGCAAGGATAGCCTGTACTGCGACCCGCGCTTCGATACGCAATCAGCCTGGGACAAGGACACGGCTGTCTTTGGCAATCGCCGCCGCGCCGCACGCACAGTCATGGCGGCTGTGCTGGAACGCCTGCTGACATGGCTGGCTCCGGTCATGCCGTTCACGATGGAAGAGGCGTTTCTTGAAAGCCATCTGAAGGACCGGGCTGAATCTGTGCATCTGCTGCAATTCGCAGAAACGCCGGAAGGCTGGAAGGATGACGTGCTGGCCGCGCGCTGGGCAAAGATCTTCACCGTCCGCCGCGTCGTGACCGGTGCGCTGGAAGTGGAGCGCCGCGAGAAGCGGATTGGTGCGTCTCTGGAAGCTGCGCCGAAAGTGCATATCGCGGACCAGGCTCTGATTGATGCCTTCAAGGGTGAGAGCGCCGCCGACATCTTCATCACGTCCGGCGCAGAGCTGATCCACACGTCCAACGGAAATGGCGGCGGGTTCACGCTCGACGATACCGACGGCGTGGTCGTGTACCCGGAGAAGGCAGACGGCATCAAATGTCGCCGTAGCTGGAAGTATTTCGACCCATCCACGGCTGACCCGGCCTTCCCGGACATTACGCCGCGTGACGCGCTGACCGTAAAGGCCTGGGACAAGGTTCACGGATGAGTGCGGGGAATCGCTTGATTGGCAGGGCTGAAGCTGCAATCTGCTCGGCATGAAACTGAAACTTGCCAATCTCTGGGCCCCGGCGCTCATTCCAGTGTTCCTGCTGGCGGACCAATGGTCCAAATGGCTGATTCTGAAGGACCCCCGGTTCAACGCCCTGGCTTGCCTGGATAACCCCTATCAGTGTGGGCATGTCCCGCTGCCGGGGCCGATTGACCTGACCATGTTGTGGAACCGCGGCATGAGTTACGGCATGTTCCAGTCTGAAGGCATTGGCCGCTGGTTGCTTGCCCTGGTGATGCTGGTAATCGCGCTCGGCTTTCTGTACTGGCTGGTGCGCCACGCCAGCAACTGGCTGTTGAAGCTGTCGCTGGCGATGGTCGTCGGCGGGGCCTTTGGAAATCTCATCGACCGGGTTCGGTTCGGGGCCGTGGTAGACTTCATCAACGCCAGCGACCTATACTTTCCGTGGGTCTTCAATGTGGCTGACGCTGCAATTAGTGTTGGCGCGGTCTTGCTGTTTGTCGACCAGTTCTTACTGTCGGGCCGGAAACAGGCTAAGACACAGTCTGAGTAGTTTAATCGTGATGGCGAGGACGCCCTGATATGAAAAAACAGTTGTTCCTGATGGCGGCCGGTGCCGCATTGGTTGCGTCAACGGCCTGTACATCTTCTGGCGGTGGCCAGCGTACGCCGGACGAGTTCCGCGTTGTCACCATGTCTCCGCTGACCGTTCCGCCGAACTACAAGCTGCGTCCGCCTTCTGCAGGTGGTGCCCTGCCACCTGAACTGGATGGCTCACGCACGGAAACCACGGCCGCATTCGGCGCGACGATCGGCCGGAATGCCAGCGCGTCTGAAAAGGCTCTCGTGGCTGCAGCGGGCGCGAACGCGGTTGATCCGATCATTCGCACCCAGGTCGACTATGAAGAGACCAAGACGATCCGCAAATCGACCAGCATTGCGGACCGGATCTTGTTCTGGCGCAGCGATGACGAGGCGGCAGAAGAGATCGCGCTGGACAATGCGACCGGCGGGAACCCCGTCGTGATTGAGCGCTCCAGCGAAGGCCCACGCATCAAGCTGCCGGGAACCTGATAAAATCAGAACCATGCGTCTGAAGAAAACCTGAGAGGAAACAAGCCCATGAAACGGATACTCACCGGGGGGCTTGTCGCGCTCTCGGTTTTCGCCTCCAGCGCCGTTGCCGAAGAAAGCACCTGGTCACCCAGCGTGTTCAGCCTCGACAATGGGATGGAAGTTGTCGTCGTGCCGGACCACCGCGCACCGGTCGTGACGCATATGGTCTGGTACAAGGTTGGCGCCGTGGACGAGGCCGAAGGCAAGTCCGGCATCGCTCACCTCTTCGAACACGTCATGTTCAAGGAAACCGACGACCTTGCGCCGGGTGAGTTCGACGATATCGTCTCTCGCAATGGTGGCGTCAGCAATGCGTTCACCAGCTGGGACTACACGGCCTATTTCGAGCGCGTTGCGAAGCAGCACCTCGGCACGATGATGGCACTCGAAGCCGAGCGCATGACCGATCTGATCATCAATGACGATCCGAACGGTCCGTTCATTTCCGAGCGCGATGTGGTGAAGGAAGAGCGTCGCCAGCGCATCGACAACAATCCCGGCGTAATCCTGCAGGAAATGGTCCTGTCGGAACTCTGGAAGGGCCATCCATACGAGATCACGGTCATCGGCAAGATGGACGAAGTCGCGGCGCTGACCCCGGAAGACGGGATGAGCTTCTACGAGGAGTATTACAGCCCCGAGAATGCGATCCTCGTTGTGGCCGGTGATGTGACACCTGACGAAGTTCGGGCGCTGGCCGAAGAGCATTATGGCGCGATTGAGCCGACTGGAACGGCACACGGTGAACGCAAATGGGCACCGGTTCCGCCGCTGAGCGAGACGAAGGAACTGGTCTATTCCGATCCGAAAGTGCGTCAGCCGAGCTGGAGTCGCTATTACTCCGGCACGTCTGAAACGCGTGATCGAGACCTGTCCTATGCGCTGGATGTCGGCCTGGAAGTGCTGGGCGGCGGCATGACAAGCCGTCTCTATCAGTCGCTTGTGGAAGGCCAGCAGCTCGCGATCAACGCCAACACTTTCGCCTGGACCACGCTGCATGATGAAGGCCCTGCCGTGATTATGGCGAGCCCGGCACCGGGCGTATCACTGGAGGATCTCGAAGCCGCTGTGATGGCAGAGGTTGAGAAGGTTCTGGCCGAAGGCTTCACGGACGCTGAAGTCGAGCGGGCTCGCAACAAGCTGGCGGCTCAGGCCATTTATGCCCGAGACAGCCAATCCAACATGGCGAATACATTTGGTTCAACACTGGCGCTCGGCGGTTCAATTGATGACGTTCTGAACTATCCGGATGCCATGCGGGCCATTACCACGGAGCAGGCAATCGCCGCCGTCCGCGAAGTATTTGGCGCGGATCGCCACTACATCGAAGCACACCTGCTGCCAGCAGAGGGAGAATTCTGAGATGAAACCTTTTGACCTCATCATCGGTGCTGCCCTCGGACTGGGGGTTGCAGCATGTGCGTCAGTCGAGCCCGCGCAAACGGACGCAGAAATTACGGCGGTTGCACCGCCTGTCGAGGCGAGTGCGGATGACGCAGGCCTGGATGTCGTCGTTCATGAAGGCGATTTTGCCGAGATCCAGCAATTCACGACGCCAGGCGGCGTGTCGGTCTGGTTGGTGTCTGAACCGTCCATTCCGATCCTGTCGGTTGCGATGGCCTGGGAGGGTGGCGAAGCGGCAGACCCGGACGGCCTCGAAGGGCTGGCGGATGCCGTGGCCTATCACATGAACGAAGGCGCGGGTGATCTCGATTCGCTGGCGTTCCAGACGCGGATGGAAGAGCTCAATATGAGCTTCGGGTGCAGCGCGTCCAATGAGTGGACATCCTGTTCCGCATCCATGCTGACGGATAATGCCACGGATGCGATGGACCTGGTGGCGATGGCGTTTGAAGCGCCCCGGTTCGATGAAGGCCCATTTGCCAGGTTCGTGCGTGAGCAGGAAGTTTCGCTGAATACGCGCGAAACCAATGCGCGTTATCTCGCGGGCCGGGCAGAGGCTGCAGCGCTTTACCCGGAGCATCCTTATGCGCGAGAAATTTCCGCCGAAAGCGTTGCTGCGCTGACGCCTGAACTCGCAAAGGCGCATATGCGCAAGCTGATGGTGATGGATCGGCTTATCGTGACGGCAGTTGGCGCTGTCACGCCGGAAGAGTTGGCACCGATGATTGATGCGGTCGCAGCGCCCCTGCCTGAAAGCAGCGACCTGCCGAAAACGCCGAAGATCGCGTTCACGGCTGAGGACAAATTCGACACGATTGTCATTGACCTGCCCCAGCCTCAGAGCCTTGTGCGTTTTCTGGCGCCGGGTCTGGAGCGGGAGCATCCGGACTTCTTTACGGCCTATGTGCTGAACTACACCTATGGTGGCGGTGGATTTGGCAGTCGCCTGATGGAATCGCTTCGTGTCCAGAAGGGGCTAACTTATGGCGTCTATACCGGCCTGTCGTATGATGAGAAGTATCAGAACTGGGGCGGTGGGGGTCAAACGCGGAACGAAAGCGTTGGGGAGTTTGTTGCGGCGCTGAAAGAAGAGACCGCCTTGATCGCAGAGCAAGGCGTTACCGCTGAAGAACTGGCAGATGCCAAGGCGTATCTCACCGGGTCTTATCCGCTGGCGTTTGATTCCAACGCCAAGATTGCGGGCCAGATGATGGGCGTGCGTCAGGATGATCTGGGTGTGGACTATTTCGACCGTCGCAATGCGTTGATCGAGGCAGTGGCACTGGAAGACGTAAATCGCGTCGCCGCTGAATATCTGCAGCCAGATCGGCTCAGCTTCATTGTCGTGGGGCAGCCCGAAGGGCTGGAATAGCGATAGCCCGGCCTAGTCCGCAGTCTTTCGGGGTGCGGACAGGCCGGTCGTTGCCGCATCAAACACGCTCTCCCGATTGTATCGATAGAGCTCCGCCGGTCGGCCGCCGGTGCTGGTTTCCATTGCGCCGGTTCCGATAACAAAGCCGGTCTTGTCCAGAGCGCGCCGGAAATTCTGTGTGTGCAGGGACAGGCCCAGAATCCCCTCAACGGCGCGCTGAAGTGACGACAGAGTGAATTTGTCTGGCATCAGTTCGAAAACGACTGGCCGGTATTTGATCTTGCCGCGCAAACGAGAAATTGCCGTGGCCAGAATACGCCGGTGATCCGAGGCCATTGGCTCGCCGAGGCGGACATCCGGTTCTGGCAGGCCAGCATCGCGCGCGCATTCGATGACAAGCCCGGCCTCATACAGCAATTCGTAACGATCCAGAACGCGCTCCTCGATCCACCGGATTCCATCCAGAGCGAAAGCAGCGCGAGCACGTTCCAACCGACGTTCATTCCCGGCGGCCCACGTCATCAGGCGGGGCGCAATGTGTGCATCGATCAGCGCTGGACGGCCACTGCGATGATCTTCCCACGGAAAATATCGATACCAGGAGTGCCACCGCGCCTCGAAGGAATCATCCGCGGGGCGGGGCTCTGGGGTCAGGGCGAGGTAGCCAACCGAAATGACACGCGCATTCGGGGCTGAATCTGCCAGAGTGGCTTCGGGGGTTTCGCGATCCTTGTCCCCAAACGTGTAGAGTTGCTCGACATAGCCGAGTTCAAAGCCGGTTTGCTCACGCACCCAGCCCCGCAATGACAGGTCAAACGTGCGATGGCGGTCCGGGTCAAATGCACCAAAGGGCAGGGCGTCTTCGCCCGTCTCGCGCTGGGTGATCAATACGCGGGGTGCGTCGCCTTCGACAGCAACCATCACGGCGGACAGTCCAATCAGCAAAGGCGATGACAGCGGCATCAGGAGGGCTCCAGCAATTTGTTGATCTGTGCGTAGCGCTTCATGAACGCGGCTTGCGCATCTGGAACCGCTTTCGGAGAAAGTTTCAGCTTGGTTCCTTCAGGCGGCTTTCCAAACAAGCGGTTTGCTTCGTCTTCGGAGAAACCCGCCAGTTGAATCGCTTCTGCCCAGGCGCAGATGAGGTCGGCTTTCTTGATCAGGCGCTTCAGCTTCTGTGGAGTAACAGGCCGCAGGCCAAAGCGGATGTGGATCGCTTCCTGCAGGCGGGCCTCGATGGTCTTGTAGCTTTCACCCAGTAGCGCCTTGAAGGGCGATATCATGTCGCCAATCACGTATTCAGGACTATCATGAAGTAGCGCCGTCAGGCGTTGCTGCGGTGTCAGGTCAGGTTGAAGGCGGCGGCAGATATCTTCAACCAGAACAGAATGTTCGGCCACTGAGAATGCGTGTTCGCCGCGTGTTTGCCCGTTCCATCGGGCAACCCGGGCAAGGCCGTGGGCAATATCTTCGATTTCCACATCCATTGGGGATGGGTCGGCCAGGTCAAGCCGTCGACCCGACAACATGCGTTGCCAGACGCGGGGGGCCTTAACAGATTGCTTCACGCGAGAGGTCATCACCACCTTATTTAAAGCTTTGGAAACACAGGTAAAGAAACGAGGGCATTCCGGTTACGAACTCGTCCCTTTTTGGCCCCAATCGGCAAATGCGCTGTTAAGGCGTTTGGGGCAAAAGGGTCTCATGAACAAGGGCCGCGTTCAGAGATTCGCCGCCTTTCCTGCAAGTGAGGTGACCATGCTGGATTCTTTGACGACTGTTGTATCTTCCCAAACCATTGCGTTCGGGGTCCTGCTCATAGGGTGCAGCATTGTTGTCGTTGAAGCCGTTCGCGCCAGCAAGGAAATACTCTGGGGCGACATGTTCATGGACGATCTGGACGATTAGTCCGGCCGGGCCTGATTCAGGCCGTTTTCTCCACAAATACGGTTCCGGCGGAATAACCGGCTCCGAAAGAGCAGATCAAACCGCGATCGCCGGGCTTGAAGTCGCCTGAATATTTGTGGAAGGCGATGATGGAACCGGCCGAAGACGTGTTGGCATAGGTGTCCAGCACGGTCGGGCTTTCCTCATCGGTTGCTTCTCTCCCCAAGACCTTTGACGAGATCAGGCGGTTCATGTTTGCGTTCGCTTGATGCAACCACATGCGGCGCAAATCGGTTGGGGCGATGTTGAGTTCGCCGAGTTGTTCCCCAATCATCGTGGCAACCATTGGCACCACTTCCTTGAACACTTTGCGCCCTTCCTGGACAAACAGCTTGTCTGGCGCGTCAATGCCTTCCGGTGCGGCGCGGTTCAGGAAGCCGAAATTGTTCCGGATGTTATTCGAAAACTGCGTCTTCAGCTTGGTGCCGAGAATTTTCCAATGGCCGACCGGCGCTATGCTGACATCTTCCACCAGGACAGCCGTTGCGACGTCGCCGAAGATGAAGTGGCTGTCGCGATCCGTAAAATTCAGATGCCCCGAGCAGATTTCCGGGTTGACCATGAGGACCGATTTGGCGCTGCCAGAGCGCACGAAGTCTGCTGCGGTCTGGATGCCGAAGGTTGCGGAAGAGCAGGCGACGTTCATGTCGAATGCGAAACCGCCACATCCAAGCGCGTCCTGGATTTCCACGGCCATGGCAGGGTAGGCGCGCTGCATGTTTGAGGCGGCGCAGATCACGGCGTCCACGTCTTCGGGCTTGCGCCCGGCGCGCTCCAGCGCATCTTTGGCGGCTTTCACAGCGATTTCGGCCAGGACCGAAATCTGCTCGTTCGGACGCTCTGCAATACGGGGGGCCATGATGTCCGGATCCAGAACGCCAGTCTTGTCCATCACATAGCGGGATTTGATGCCGGACGCCTTTTCGATGAATTCGACCGATGAGTGCGTCTTTGGCTCCAGCAGGCCGGCGGCGATATCTGCTTCCCGCTCGCGGTTCCAGTTGTCGGCCCAAACATTGTAGCTGTCGACCAATTCCTTGTTGGAAATGGAGTTGGGAGGCGTCCAGAGTCCTGTCGCCGAAATGACTGGTGTATTCATGCCTGCCCTCTTTGTCCGATCCGGATAACCCAGACCGTTATCGCATTTTTCTACAATGGTTTGTGTCTGCGGGAAGTTTGGTCAACTTCCGGTGATTTGCAAGTACCGAGGCTGTTTAGTCTTTTGGGGCGCGTAGCCCGGAATCGACCGTTTCCCGAACTGCTTCGCGGGGCAGACCCTGAGCTTCGTTTATGGCCTCGCGTTCTTCCGCCGCTTTCATTCTTTCGGCGTAGGATGCAGCATTTCGCTCCTGCCGCGCTTCAAGCAGCGCGATCTCTGTTTCTATGCACCGGTCTCGCGTTTCAGGATCGGGGGCTGTCCGGCAGCGGCTCCAGGCTTCGGCGCGGTTTGCCTTGTCCATTGAAGACGTTGCGCAGCCAGCGAGAAATGGCACCGCGACCAGAAGGGCAGCGGTAATCATTGAGGCTTTCATCAATCACATCTCCTGAACGGCCTTGTGTCGCGGACAGGATACATCATGGTCATTGACCATGCCAACTGCCTGCGCCCATGCATAAACGATCGTTGGGCCCACGAATTTGAACCCACGTTTCTTGAGATCCTTTGACATTGCAGCGGACCAGTCGGTGTGAGTGGGCGCATCGCGGAAATGTTTCCACTGGTTCACAATGGGCTGGCCGCCCACAATTTGCCAGCAATAGTCGGAAAAGCTGTCGCCTGATTCTTCCATCGCAAGGAATGCCTGAGCATTGCCGATCACCGCGTCGACCTTTTTGGGGCTCCGGATGATGCCGGGGTTTTTCAGCGCTTTGGCTGCGCGGGCGGGCGTCCAGCGGGCGAGCTTTTCGGGGTCGAAATTGTCGAACTCTTCGCGGATGCTGTCGCGCTTGCGCAATATGGTGATCCAGGCCAGTCCGGCCTGCATGCCGTCCAGTTGCAGTTTCTCCCAGAGTGCGCGTCCATCGCGCTCCGGCACGCCCCATTCGGTGTCATGATAGGTCCGATAGAGCTCGTCAGACGGCGGGGCCCATGCGCAGGGATATGTGTCACTCACCGGCTGGCTCCGCATTGTGACTGTCCACCTCTGCGCGTTGCCATTCCGTCAGCTCGAACGTCACGGGTGCGCCGTTGCAGGTGAACGCCAGTCCATCCTGCTCAGCCTTGGCAAGCCGGTCCGTGCGGATCAGAGCGAGTCCAACTGATCCGGCCACGCTGCTGAGTGTGCCTATTGGGGTGGCCGCGAGAATATCGGCGCCTGTTTCCAGAGCCTCACCCGTTACCTTCACGGTGCGCTTGCGAATCTTGCCCTTGCGCTTCATGCGGCTGGCGACTTCCTGCCCGACAAAACAACCTTTCTTGTAGTCGATACCCGACATCATATCCATGTTGATATCGGTCGGGAAAACTTCGGCGGCGCGGTAATCTGAGCCCCATTCCGGTACGCCTGCTGCGAGCCGGGCAGCGTGCCATTCCTCTTCGGGCATTTCGATTCCAGAGACACCCGCCGGCGTGATTGCGCGATGCGGCAATTGCGGCGACCGGACGTCCACCCAACTTCCCTCGGTGACGACATCATCGGTCAGCCGTTCAATGGTCACATCATTGCGCATTCTGAACATTTTCAAGCGCTTTTCGAGGTCATCCGCCGCGTCGACATGGACATCCAGATAGATGTTTTCCAAGGACAGCATGGCCAGGTAGTCGGCGATCACCTTTCCTTGCGGCGTCAGCAACGCGCCGTACCGCATCTCGCCTGTCTGCCAATTGTCGACCGAGTGTGTGACCGTGCGGCCCAGCAGGTGAAGCATGTCAGGGCCGGTCAGGCGAATGATGGCGCGATGGGGGAGAATGCGTTTCATCTGCCTGTTGTAAGTATGGCAAGGTGGCTTCTCAAGTCCGACGTTCCATTCAAGGCTCGGGAAAACCACACTTGACTTAGGCCGCGCGGAGTCACACCCCATTTGCCATGACCTATGATCTGATCCTGAAAGGCGGCACCGTCGTTTCTCCCGGCGGCATGGCGCAAACCGACATCGGCGTGAAGGGCGAGCGTATTGCCCATATCGGCGACCTGACCGGCGTTGATGCCGGAGAAATCTATGACGCAACCGGCCTGCACATTCTGCCCGGTGTGATCGACAGCCAGGTTCACTTCAGGGAACCGGGACTGGAGCACAAGGCCGACCTCGAAACAGAAGCCCGCTCTGCCGCGCTGGGCGGCGTCGTGGCCGTGTTCGAGATGCCGAACACCAACCCGTCCACGATCACGCCCGATGCGTTGACTGACAAGCTGGCCCGCGCGAAGGGCCGGATGGACACCGATCATGCGTTCTATGCCGGCGCGACACATGACAACACGGACGTGTTGCCAGAGATGGAGCAGATGCTCGGTTGTTGCGGTGTGAAAGTCTTCATGGGCGCGTCGACCGGAGATTTGCTGATCCAGGACGATGAAGGCGTTGAAGCTGTGCTGCGCGCTATCAAGCGTCGCGCCGCATTCCACTCGGAAGACGAGTATCGACTCGAGGAACGCCGCAGCCTGGCCGTGCAGGGGGATTGGCAAAGTCATATTGTGGTTCGCGATGTTGAGGCCGCTGTCAGTTCTACGCGCCGCTTGTTGCGCCTTGCGCGCAAGACCGGAAAACGCATCCACGTGCTGCATATCTCCACCGCTGAGGAAATGGAGTTGCTGCGCGATGCGAAGGATCTGGCCAGTGTGGAAGTCCTTCCGAACCACCTCACGCTGGCTGCGCCCGACTGTTATGAGCGCCTCAAAGGCTTTGCCCAGCAGAACCCGCCCGTGCGCGAACAACGCCATCAGGACGCCCTCTGGCGGGCGCTGAATGCCGGGATCGTGGATGTATTGGCGACCGATCACGCGCCACATACGCGCGAAGAGAAGGAGCGGCCTTACCCTGCCTCACCATCCGGCATGCCGGGCGTGCAGACGCTCGTGCCGGTGATGTTGACCCATGTGAACAACGGAAAGCTCAGCCTTCAGCGTTTCGTCGAATTGACGAGCGCGGGGCCGCAGCGTGTCTTCGGGCTCGCAGACAAGGGCCGTATCGCGGAAGGCTATCATGCGGACTTCACGGTGGTAGACCTGAAGCGCAAGGAAACCATCACGCATGACTGGACGAAGTCCAAATGCGGATGGACACCCTATGATGGTTTCGAGGCGACAGGGTGGCCCGTTGCAACCATCATTCGCGGCGGGTTCGTCATGCGCGACGGTGAGATCGTGAAGAAAGGCGGCGGTCAACCAGTCCGCTTCAACGAGACACTGGAGCCGATCAGCTGAACCTGATGTGGGTGGAGCGGGGCGCATGAAGAAAGAGCGCAAGGGCCTGAACCGGATTCTATTCTGGCTGTATGAGGGCACAGGCAGGTGGCCGTTCCTGTTCCGCTGGGCCATGCTGGCGTTTGATTTCATCACGATCGGCTATTTCCTGTGGGCCCCGTTTGACCAACGGGACCGCGCGCATTTTGCAATCGACTACGTGATTGGCGGCGTGATCCTCGCGGATTTGCTGGCGCGGTTTTACATTGCGCGGCACCGATGGAACTTTGTCATCCGGCCCATAAACATTGCGGATCTTGTCGTCGTGGTGACCATGTTTGCACCGCTGCTTGTGTCGAACTTCGCGTTTCTACGCGTGTTGCGTGCGGTGCGCGCCATCAGGGCCTTTACATTTATCAAGCGCGTGAAGGTTCTGACGCCCTTTTTTCAGCGGCATGAGCGGATCATCGACAAAGTGACCAATCTGGTCGTGTTCGTCTTCATCATGGCTGCCCTGGTCTACTCCACGCAGGTCGGGATCAATGATGGCATACACACCTATATCGATGCGCTCTATTTCACGGTGACCAGCCTGACGACGACCGGATATGGCGACGTATTGATGGTAGGCCCCGGTGGGCGGTTGCTCTCCATCATCGTCATGGTGCTCGGCCTGACCCTATTCTTGCAATTGCTGCGAACGATTGTGGAGCCGCGCGACAAGGTGGAGCAGGAGTGCGAAGAGTGCGGTCTGCGCTTTCATGAACGTGACGCGGTGCATTGCAAGCATTGCGGAGAAGTGATCCATATTCCGACACCGGGGTTCGAATAACCGGAAAGATAAAAACACACGGGAAGAAACGCTCACATCATGCCAGATACGTCGGACATACCCTTCCGCGAAGTTCCTTACCTTCCTCAAAAGCTGAACGTAGACCGCAGACCGGATGGCACTATCTATCTGGATAATGGTCAGCCGCTGAAGGCCTGTCCGTCGCACATGCTGGCGCCATTGGTGCATTGGGCAGAGCATCGCCCGGATACGGTCTGGCTGGCTGAACGCGACCCGGAGAATCCGGCTGCGGAAGGCTGGAATACGCTGACTTATGCTGCCGGGCTGGACGCGGTGCGCCGTCTTGCTCAGGGGTTTCTGGATGCCGGCGCCGGGCAAGATGCGCCGCTGATGATCCTGTCACGCAACTCTATCGCCAACGCGCTGGTGATGTATGCGGCGATGTGGGCCGGCAGCCCGGCTGTGCCCGTGACCCCAGCTTATGCGCTGCTCAGCGAAGACCTGGGGCGCCTCAAATACATTGATGGCCTGACGCAGCCCAAATTCATCTATGTCGAGGATGGCGCAGACTATCAGCGCGCTTTGGACGGGCTGGATCTTCAGGGGCGGCTGGTCATCTATAGCGGACGTGCACCAGAGCGCTGTGATGCAGTCCGGCTGGAGCAGTTCATGCGCGCGCCAACCGAGGCGGTGCAAGCGGCGTATGACCGGCTGACTCCGGACACGGTCGCGAAGTACATGATGACGTCCGGCTCCACCGGAGAACCGAAAGCCGTCATCAACCTGCAAGGCATGGTGTCATCCAATGCCCGCATGATCCGATCGGTCTGGGATGAAGAACGTCTGGACGAAATGACCGGCGGGCCTCAGGTGATGTGCAACTTCTTGCCGTGGAGCCATACTTACGGCGCGCATTCCATCCTGCACAATATGCTCGATTGGGGCGGGACGCTCTACATTGACCATGGCGCGCCGACGCCCGCCCGCCTGCCAGAAATGTTACGAAATCTGAAAGAGGTTTCCACAACCCAGCATACGACTGTCCCCGCAGCGTGGGCGGCGCTGGCCACCGAGTTGGAGCGTGATGATCAGCTGGCGGAGGTGTTTTTCAGGCGTCTCGTCTGCATGGCCTATGGTGGCGCATCCATGGGGCAAGACATTTATGAGCGCATTCAGGCGGTTGCTGTGCGTATCACCGGCGAGCGCATTTCCCTGTCTGCCGGGTATGGTGCAACCGAGACGGCACCGACTGCGTCAAACGTGCATTGGCCGAATGACCGGATGGGCCTGATTGGTCTGCCTCTGCCGGGCAACACGTTCAAGATGGTGCCGAATGCGGAAAAGATGGAATTGCGCGTAAAAGGCGTGAATGTCACGCCGGGCTATTTCCGCAATGAGGAGAAGACAAAGGAGGCGTTTGACGAAGAAGGCTTCTACAAGCTTGGTGATGCGGTGAAGTTTGTAGACCCGGATGCGCCAGAGCGCGGGCTTGCGTTTGACGGCCGCACCGCCGAGGAGTTCAAGCTGGCAAACGGCACATGGGTGTCTGCGGGAACTGTGCGTGTACAGGCCGTTGCAGCGACAGGTGGCGCGCTGTCTGATGCAGTCGTTTGTGGCCTGAATCAGAATGACATCCGGCTTCTGGGTTTTGTGAATGAAGCATGGTGCAAGCGGCTTGTCGGCGATGACCTGCCCATAGAAGAGCTGATCCGGCACCCAGCAGTGCATGAAAAAATCAGCGCGGGACTGGCGGTGCACAACAAGGCACATCCAAATGTTTCGGCACGCGTAGCGCGGGTCCTGTTGCAGGCTACCGCTCCGCTGGCGGATAATGGAGAGATCACGGAGAAAGGATACATCAACCAGTCCCGTACGCAGGCCTTGCGGCAAGACCAGGTGGATATTCTCTATAAGGATACGGGCGACCTGCCTGACAATCTTCTGATCCTTTAACCAGCTCAAACCAGACAAAACAAAAAGGGATACCGGATGACTGAACAGCCAATACAAACCATGACGGGTGCGGAAGCGCTTGTTTCCACGCTGGCCGATCATGGGGTGACCGCCTGCTTTGCCAATCCGGGCACATCGGAGATGCACCTTGTTACTGCGTTGGATCATGAGCCACGTATCAAGTCGACGCTCTGCCTGTTTGAGGGTGTGGCAACAGGGGCGGCCGATGGTCATGCGCGTGTAACGGGCGCCCCGGCCATGACGCTGTTGCACCTCGGCGCTGGGTATCTGAATGGTGGTGCCAATATCCACAATGCACGCCGGGCCTGGACGCCGATGGTCAATGTGATCGGAGACCATGCCGTTCCACACCAGCGCTTTGACGCCCCGCTGGCGTCTGATGTGGTTGGAATGGCGGGGCCGAATTCCCGTTGGATCAAATCGGCTGATACGGTTGCGCAGGCGGGCGAACTTGCCGCGCAAGCCTGGGAAGCGAGCTTCGGACCAGAGCCCGGCCCTGTGTCACTGATCCTGCCTGCTGACACGGCTTGGCTGGAAGGTGGCAAGCCGGGCGCCACACGTGCACGGCCATCCTTGCGGGCACCAGATCCGGCGCGCATCGATGCCGCCGCCGCGGCGGTGAAATCCGCCAGCAAGCCCGTGATCATCATAAACGGCACAGCCTTGACCGAGGCAGGCCTGGCGCAGGCAGCGCGGGTAAAGGCGGCCGGAATCCGTGTGCTCACCGACACCTTCTTCCCGCGTCAGGCGCGTGGGGCCGGTCGCTTCGTGCCGGACCGGATGCAATACTTTGCCGAAGGCGCAATGGCGGATCTGGAAGGTTCGGATCTGATGTTGATTGCTGGCACGCAAGTGCCTGTGGCGTTTTTCGCGTATCCGGGCAAGCCGAGTGTTCTCGTCCCTGAAGGCTGCGCACCGATGGTGATTGGCGGGCCGGATACCGATAGCGCCGCGATCCTGGCAGCCTTGGCGGACGCACTCGGTACGAAAGAGGCGGCCCCTGTCGCAGAGCTTGATGTGCCGGGTGCGCCGACTGGTGCACTCAACGCGGCTGCCATCGGTGCGTCCATTGCGCGTCACATGCCAGAAGGGTGTTTCGTTTCGGACGATGGCGTTTCCAATGGACTGCCGAGCTTTCTGATGACGCAGCGTGCCCGCCCGCACGACTGGATGATGCTGACCGGTGGTGCCATTGGCCAAGGAATGCCGCTCGCGTTGGGCGCATCACTTGCCGCGCCTGACCGCAAGACCCTTTGCATCACCGGTGACGGCGCAGGCATGTATACAAATCAGGCGCTGTGGAGCATGGCACGGGAGGGCGCGAACGTGGTCAATGTCGTGTTCGTCAACCATTCCTACCGCATTCTGAACATCGAACTTGCGCGGACTGGCGCGGGCAATCCCGGCCCGGCGGCTCAGGAACTGCTTGGCCTTGGCCATCCGGAGATTGATTGGGTGAAACTGTCAGAAGCCCAAGGCGTACCGGCGGCGAATGCGACAACAGCTGAAGAGTTTGACGCGGCGCTTGAGCGCGCCTTTGCAGCTGATGGGCCGCGCCTTATCGCTGCGCATGTTCCAGCGCGCTAGACGTAAAAAGGGCGATACAACCGCCGGTCGTATCGCCCATTCTTCAAGTGCTCAGATGAGATTTAGTAGCGTGCCGAGAAACGAACGCCGTAGGTCTCCGGTGCGCCATAGAGCGACACTTCATCACCTGCGAACGGAATGATGCTGACGCGATAAAGCTCATCAGAGATGTTCTTGCCCCAGATCGTTGCCGTCCAGCGGCCATCGGCAGCTGCGATGCCAATACGGCCGTTGAGGAGGCCGTAGCCTGGTTCTTCATTGTGATTGTCCGGGCCCCAGAACATCTGGTCCTGATAGGAGTAGTTCAGAGCCGCAATGAAGTTCAGATTGTCTGTCAGACGGTGATCAATGTCCGCGCCAATCGTGTACTGGAAGTCAGGCGTTCTCTGAAGCTGGTTCCCGCTGTAGTCGATGCCGCGCAGAGGGTCGATATAGTCTTTGTACTCTGTGTCGAGGAAGGATCCGGCCGCGAAGAGCGTCAGCCATTCCGTCGGCAGGACACGTACTTCATACTCGACACCCTTGATCGCGGCGTCGGCGGCGTTGGCCACGACAAGCGTCAGATTGACATCGTCCAGCAATTCTACCTGGAGGTCGGTGAAGTCCGTGTAGAATGCAGCAAGGTTGGTGCGTAGGCGGTTGTTGAACCATTCGGCCTTCAGACCAATCTCGTATGTAGATGCCGATTCCGGATCATAGGGTGTGGCCGCTGCAACAGCGTTTGCCGTCGCACCCTGCCATCCGCCGCCTTTGTAGCCGCTGGCGTACGAAGCGTAGATGAGCGCGTCTTCGGTCGGGGTCCAGTTCACCGCCACTTTAGGTGTGAATTCAGACCATTCCTCGCTTTGCACGACATCATATTCTTCCTGTAGCGGGGCTGGAGACAGGATGTCGCCCGGCAGGCCGTAGTCCAGAATCACCGCGCGCGTGTCGAGATCTTTCTTGTCGTGCGTAAAGCGGCCGCCAACTGCAAGCGTCACATCAGGCGTGATATCGTACTCGACTTCACCAAAGGCTGCGTAGCTGGCCGTGTCGCTGTAGCCGAGATAGATGTTGTCGCCATCAAGGGAGTCCCGCGTGCCGCCTGGGCCGCCCGGCAGGAAGGATGTGGCTGTGTTCCGGGAAACGCGTTTCACGTTTTCATCGAGATAGTAGAGACCTGCCACCCAACGGAATGCGTTGTCCTGCGAAGATGCGAGGCGAAGTTCTTGCGTGACGCCTTGGTACAGTTCGTGCTGGGTCAGCGTACTATCCGTGATGGATGGCGGGGACGCCGCACCGGCTTGGGTCCAGCGGCCATCGCCTTGTCCATAGCGGTAGGCGGCCAGATAGACGAGCGACATTTCGCCGATGTCCCATTCGACACGGCCAGTCAGGCCAGCCGTATCGCGGTCAGCGTACTGATCATAGGGGGAAACGTTGACGCGTGGATCTTCCGGAATGTTCGGCGTGATGAAGCCAAAGCCGGGTGTTTTCGGATCGTCGACCGCGTGACGGGACGGGCCGCCGGCGCGATCCTGACTGTAATCTGCGACAACGGACACGAATACTGTATCCGACGCATCCCAATTCAGCGAAAGGCGTCCGGCTGTGGAGTCCTTGTCTTCAAGGTCTTGGCCAGTGACGATATTCTTCGCGTAGCCATCATGGGTTTCGCGGAACAGGGCGAGGCGCGCGGAGACCGTGTCAGTCACCGGACCTGTGACAAAGCCTTCGGCGAGGACACTGGAATAGTTGCCGATTGATACGGAACCACCCGCGTCAAACTCATCCTGCGGCGCGGCCGTGATAAGGTTGATGGCACCGCCGACAATGTTCTTGCCGAAAAGAGTGCCTTGCGGTCCGCGCAGAACTTCTACGCGGGACAGGTCGAAGATGGGAGGCGTGGCAGAACCGCGACGACCGACATAAACTTCGTTGAGAAATGTGCCGATTGATGGGTCAGCCGTAGCGCCATTCAGGCGAACGGATCCAACGCCCCGGATGAACATCTCCGATTCCATGCTGTTCTGAGACTGGAACGTGAAGCTCGGAACCTGGAGTGCGATCTCGGAAAGGTCCGTAATCTGTTCATCGCGAAGCTGGTCTCCACCAATACCGGTCACGGCGATCGGAACATCCTGCAGGCTCTCTTCGCGTTTACGCGCGGTGATAACCAATTCGTCCAGCATGAGTTGGCCCGACTCGGATGCTGTGGTGGTGTCTTCCTGTGCCCAACTGGCGGCGGGCATGAACATGCCAATGGCTGCCGAAGCGACGGCTGAATAAAGCACGCCTTTGGTCAAACGCGTTTGCGCCATAACTTACTTCCTCCCGATTTCTATCTGTAAGTTTTATTAAGCAAGCTTCTCAATCGGGCCGTGTTTCTTGTCAAGCCTGCTGTTATTGCAATATGGGGGCGTGCCGCGACGGAAATGGATTGCATAACCATTCCTTGTTGGCGCATCGGCTAAAATCGGTGAGCGTGGGACCGGAGGAGCGACGCGAGGTGGCACGTCGCGAACACCAGCATCATCTCTATCTGCGAAGCAAAGTATATGCGATGAATTGTACCGTCAGAGCAGGGGCTCTGGCGCCGTCATGAATCGCGATATCGCTAACAGGAGGCCGGGTGTTATTGTCTGCCGCGTTCGAGGTCTTCCTCGATCTTGATCTCGACAGGCTCACCAATCAGGCGATGACGATAGACCTGTGTGTTCTCAAGGACACGCTGGACATAATTCCGGGTTTCCGAGAACGGGATGAACTCAACCCAGTCAATCGGATCGACTTGGCCCGTACGCGGATCACCATAATCCTTGATCCACTGGCGCGGACGGCTAGGTCCGGCATTGTAGGCCGCTGCGGTCATGATGTAGCTGCCATTGAACCGGGAGAGCAGCGTATCGAGATGCTGTCCGCCCAGCGTCATGTTGTAGCCCGGATCATCCGTCAGCCAGGATGTACGATATGGCAAGCCGCGCAAACGAGCCTCGTTGCGGGCAGTTGCCGGCATGAACTGCATCAGGCCGCGCGCGCCAACATGGCTGATCGCATTGGGGTTCATCTCGCTTTCTTGTCGAGACAGGGCGAGCATTAGCGGGCGCTCCACTTGTGGCTCTCGCAGCAAGGGATAGGCAACGACCGGATAGGCGGCATCTGTCGAGACGATGCCTTTGGCAAGTCCGGCTTTTGCGCCACGAACGCCGACATCCGGCACCTGGTACTCCGTCGCAAGACGGGCAAGCAGCAGGTATTCCGCTTCCGTTTCCAGCAGATCGTCCAGATGGTAGGCGAACTCGCGGAACAGGCGTTCCTCGCCGCTTTCACCGAGCAGGCGAAGGGCTGCAACCATGGGGCGCGACTCGAACGCTTCGATCTCTTCAGCTGTCGGCTCGGTGGTTTTGGGGAAGGAGAGCTTCTTGTCCTCAAGACGTTCCGCAGCCAGCTGACCGTAGTAAGTGAATTTATGTTCTGCCGCTGCTGTGTAATCGGTTCGCGCAGCATCAGATTGGCCAAGTGCATCCCGCGCCCGACCTGCCCAATATTTGCCACGGGCGACGCTGATCGGGGTCGACACGCCATCGGCCATCGTTTCAAAATGCTGCAAGCTGCGATCGGCATCATTATTGAGGCGCAGGGCAATCCAGCCGGAGACCCATTCGGCTTCAGCAAAGTCACCGCCGCTATCCATGCCATGCGGTGAGGCGAGCTGATATGCGCGGGACCAGTTGCCGTCCTTCAGATCAGTGCGGATGGCGATGTTGCGCTCGTCCCAAAGTCGGGAGCGGCCAGCTTCGGGAACCTCATTCCCATCAATGCCTGTCAGCAGCGGGGTTGCTACGTCCTGATTGCGCAACTTCTGGCGACGCCACTTGGCACGCTCATAAAGAAGGCCGGGATTGTCCTGAAGGTGCGACGGCACCGCGTCGACCAGCGCATCCACATTACGGGAGCGGGCCGCCAGACCGATGCGGGCATCAACCAGCTTTCGATAGTCGTTTGTCAGCAGGTATTTCAGGTTTGATGCGGCCGTGCGCTGATTGGTCCAGAGCAGGAATTCCACGCGCGCACGGTGGTCGTCCTGTGTAAGTTGTTTGCCGTACGTGGCCAGCACTTCGCGCTCCACCGCGCGCTCCAGGGAATTGTTGTGCCAGGCGTCGCGGACGGCTTCCAGCGCCTTGCCCGGCTCACCAATGGCGCGCCAACTGTCGGCAAGGGCGATTTTGCCTGCGCCCGTGATTGGGCCGGACTCGGTCAGCCAGTCGATGCGTTCCTTGTGGCTGTAGGAAGATTCGCTGATGATTTCCTCGGCCCGGCGCCGCATTGATGTGCGTTTCGGCCAGTCTTCGAGTTTGTCGAGCGCGAAGGATACTTCCGAAAAATTCATGCCAGGCACGCCGCGGCTCGCCCGGATCCACATGATGAGGTTCCGAACATCCGCGTCAGAGGCCTGTGTCTGCAAATGTGCTACCGCGGGCCAATCGTATCCATCGGCCGCGCGCAATGCCTTGTGCAGGATTTCGGCATTCCGGGTGTCCGTGACCGACGACACGTAAGGACGGTCAGGTTTCAGGCTGGGGGTTTCCGGCACCGCAGCCGCCGCAGCGGCCTGGGACAGGGCGGCAAGTGAGGCAATAATGGCAACAGGTCGCATCATGAAACGGCTCAGCAGAGTTTATTTCTTGGCCAAAGCGTGAGAAGGCATTGGCGATTTATATTCGATCAAACCAAACAACACCTGAATCGCGGCAAATTTACGATGTTCCATGGCTCAATCCCAGCACTCGTCACCCCCTTCAAGAATGGGGCCGTTGACCGGGACGCATTTGTTGCACTGGTAGAGCGCCAGATTCAGGGCGGTTCCAGTGCACTTGTGCCGGTCGGCACCACGGGCGAGACATCCACACTTTCAACGCAAGAGCATAAAGATGTCGTAACGCTTTGTGTTGAAATTACCAAAGGCCGCGTGCCCGTGATTGCCGGGGCCGGGGCCAACGCCACAGATGAGGCGATCGAACTGGTCGAACATGCCAAGACGGTCGGCGCTGACGCAGCGCTTGTCGTCTGCCCTTACTACAACAATCCCAATCAGGATGGCCTTGAGGCCCATTTCCGCGCCATCAACGATGCCGTCGCGATGCCGGTGCTGCTATACAACGTTCCCGGCCGCACAGTCGTTGATCTGGCGCCAGACACCGTCGCGCGCCTCGCCCAGCTGCCGAATATTGTCGGTATCAAGGATGCGACTGGCGACATGGAGCGTGTCAGCCAGCACATGGCAGCGATCCCTGAGGGCACACAATTCGTTCAATTGTCAGGCGATGATCCAAGCGCGCTCGGCTATCTCGCCATGGGCGGGATGGGCTGCATCTCCGTCACCGCGAACGTCATGCCGGAGGCCTGCGCCGCGATGCACAAGGCTTTCCACGCCGGAAACCTGGACGAAGCCCGCGCCATTGAGCGCAAGCTGATCGCGCTGCACAAGGCGATGTTCTGCTCGCCTTCGCCGGGTCCGGCCAAATATGCCTTGTCGAAACTGGGGCTTTGCACCGATGAGGTGCGCTTGCCGATCACGGCGCCATCTGCAGAAAAGCGGGCCGAAATTGATCAGGCCATGGCGCTTGCGGGTTTGAACGCCTAAATCAGGGCGATGGCAAAGAAGAGTCAGACAAAGGGCCGCTCGGATGGGCTGGTCGCGGAGAACCGCCGCTCTCGCCGCGATTATGCGGTTGAGGACACGCTGGAGGCTGGCATCATGCTGGTCGGCTCCGAAGTTAAATCCCTGCGTCAGGGCAAAGCGAATATCGCCGAAGCCTATGTCAGCCCGGAAGATGGTGGGCTCTACCTGATCAATGCGGATATCCCGATCTACAATGCTGCCAACCGGTTCAACCATGAGCCGAAGCGCAAGCGGAAGCTGCTCGTGTCAAAGCGCGAACTTGCGAAGCTGTCCCAATCCGTAGATCGGGCGGGGCGCACGATTGTGCCGCTGAAGCTCTATTTCAACGAGCGCGGCCTGGCCAAGCTCCTCATCGGCCTTGCGACCGGCCGCAAGAGCCATGACAAGCGCGAAGTTGAGGCCAAACGCGACTGGCAACGACAAAAGGCGCGGATTCTGAAAGAGGGCTGAGGCCTACCTCTCAGGCAGTGCGAAGTTTTCTGCCGCGAAGCCTCAGCAGGCCTTGCCAGACAATCAGGGCGATCAAGGGCGCAAACGCCAGCAGGAACGGCCAGGCGGTCTGGTTGAAGCTTTCGGGAAACACTTGCGGTTGCCCCAGGAAAAGTGAGCCGGATGCGATGAACATCGAGAAACACATGCGCCAGAGGTGGCGGGAAATGCGCGCCGTGTAGGACAGCGCCTGTCGCAGGATCACATTCAATTCGCCGAATGCGGCGATACTGCCAGCCACAATGAACAGGATGAAGGCCTGGGGCGGCGAGCCATCCACGGTGCCGGTTGCGCTGTTCGCGCCCATATACATGAACACCACGCCCATCAGCGTTATGCCGAGCGCCGTCGCCAGTCCCACATAATGCCGCCAGTTGGTTCGGACAGGCCCACGCTGGCGAACTGTGATCAAAGCTGTGATGAGCAGGTACAAGGCGAGAATACCTGCCACGAAGTTCGGTCGTTGGCCCTCCTCAAGGAACGGCGCAACGCCCGCACCAATCAGATAGGTGACGAACATCGAAACGAAGAAGACTTTCCCCGCAAGGCGGTGCAAGGCTTGCCCTTTACGCGCTGCAATCGCTGCGACGCCGGATGCGAGTCCCACCGCGCCGCCGCCAATATGGGCATAAAGCAGAGCGTCCGTGGCAAGTTTGATCCATAGGGGCGCGTCCGGATCAACTTCGAGCTTTGCAGCATGCGCGACACCTGTGCCGAGAAAAACCAATGCGAAAACGCATGTGAGCAGCGGAACAGCATATCTAGGCATCGGGCATCCCCTTATCGAATAACAATATTATCGATAAACGGAAAACGCTTCGATGGCAACTCCCTTAGGCCGTATCGGTCACGCCCTTTGCCAATGCGAACACACCCTCGAACATCTCCGGAGTCAGGCGGCCGGTATTCGTGTTGTAGCGGCTGCAATGATAGGACGAGATCAGCGCCAGCGGCCGACCTGCGAACTCCACATCATAATGCGTGCCGTGGCCGAAGGGGTAATCCTTCAGCTTCAGCCCCAGCGTCCGCACCGTGGAATCATGGGAAATCTTGCCGAGGCAGATCATGGCCTTCAGCTTTGGCAGCGCCGCGATGCGCGCTGACAGGAAAGGCCGACACTGGTTGATCTCCGCGCCAACCGGCTTGTTCTGCGGAGGCACACAGCGCACAGCATTGGTGATCATGGCGCGTTTCAGTTCCAGCCCGTCATCCGGCCGCGCATCATAAGTGCCGGTCGAGTAGCCGAACTTGTCGATGGTCGCGTAGAGCAGGTCCCCGGCCCAGTCGCCGGTGAATGGTCGGCCCGTCCGGTTTGCCCCGGTCACGCCGGGTGCAAGGCCGATGATCAGCAATTCGGCATCCTCCGGCCCGAAGCTCGGCACGGCGCCGTTGAACCAATCCGGCTCTTTCGCCGCGACCTCTTCCCGATACGCCACAAGGCGAGGGCAAAGAGGACAATCGGCCGGGGCTTCTGGACTCATACCCCTCTCCCCCCGGGGAGAGGGGCAGGGGTGAGGGGGCACACAGTTGAAGTCATAGTCCCAATCTCTCCTGCACAAGACCCATCAGATGGTCTGCATCAAACACGTCGCTAGCTGGAACTCGCAGGAAATCCCAGCCAAGTCCACGCAGCGCCTGCTCACGGATGTCATCCCGCGCCTTCACCTCCGGCAGCTTGTGGATGCCGCCATCGATCTCGATGATCAGCCGCACTTTCGTGATGGCGAAATCGACGATGTAGCCGTTGATCGGGTGCTGTCGGCGGACCGGGAAGCCCTGCTTGCGAAATTGGCGCAATATCTGCCATGCGACCTGTTCAGGCGCATTGGCGTCCTGCCGCAGGCGACGGGCGCGCGGCGTGGACAAGTCACGTGTCATCGGCTTTGCGCTCCCTCACCCCCGGCCCCTCTCCCTCAAGGGAGAGGGGAGTCTAGTACCCATCCGCGCTGCCATCCTTGCGCATTTCGGTGGCGGCGATCCAGGCGCCGGTCTCGAAGTCGCGCATGATGGCCTGATAGCCGCCTGCATTCGCCTTGCAGCACTCGACCGTGTGACCGCGCGCTTCCAGTTCGGCGCGAGTTTCCGGCGGGATGCCGCTTTCCAGATGCACGACGCCCATGTCGCTCTCACATTTGTCGCCGTTCAGATCATCCGTTGGCTCGCAGCCGCCGACATGTTCCCAGCGCGCGGCGTCGCCGGCCTCCTGAAGGCCCATGTCGAAATCGACGAGGTTCAGGATGACCTGCACATGGCCCTGCGGCTGCATGCCGCCGCCCATCAGGCCAAAGCTAAGCCAAGGCTCGAACGGGCAGGCCTGTTCGATCGGTTCGGCGCGCACCTGACAGCCCGGCATGTCCTTCTTGAAAGCAAAGGCGGGGATGATCGTGTGGAAGGGGCGCTTGCCCGGCTCGAACACGTTCGGATGGGCCGGGTCGAGGCTGAACAACTGGCCCCGGTCCTGGAACATGAAGCCGAGGCCATCCGCAACGAGCCCTGTGCCCATGCCGCGATAGTTTGACTGGATAAGGGAGACCATCATGCCGTCCTTGTCGGTGACGGTGAGATAGGTGGTGTCGCCGTCGTTCAGCTTGGCATCTGCGTCTGCGAAGCCGGGGGCAGGAGGTGCCATCGCCTGACCGAGGTCAATCGTGTCTGCCCGTTCAGCATTGTAGCCGGGGCGAACAAAGATAGCGGGATCAATTCCGGACGTTTCTGGATCAGCATAGCCAGCCGCCCGGTCTGCAAAGGCGAGCCGTTTCGCTTCCACCTGCGCCATGATGCTGTCGGCCGAGCCGAAGCCCATGCCGCGCAGGTCAAACCGTTCCAGCATCTGCAGCATCTGAAGCGCCGCGATGCCCTGCGTGTTCGGCGGCAATTCGCAGACCTTGTAGTCGCCGCGATAGGTCACACAGATCGGCTCGACCCATTCGCCGGTATGGGCGGCAAAGTCCTCATAGGTCAGGAAGCCGCCGATCCGTTCGAAATAGTCGCCCATGATGTGGGCGGTTTCGCCGGAATAGAATTCGTCCCGGCCCTTGTAAGCGATCCGCTCCAGCGTGTCGGCCAGATCAGGATTGCGGAACAGGCTACCTTCCTTCGGCGCGGGCGAGAAATAGGTCGCCTTCGCATTGTCGAACTCTTCCAGCATGCCGCTGTCAGCCGCTTCCTGCAGGCGCGTTGCGTTGCGGCCCCAATAATAGGCGATGACCTCAGGAATCGGCGCGCCGTTGCGAGCGTACTGAATGGCCGGTTCGAGGTTCATGTTCATCGGCTGCTTGCCGAACTTGTCATGCAGCGCGTACCAGCCATCAACCGTGCCGGGCACGGTTACCGGCGCAGCGCCGAAGGGCGGAATCTCTTCGCCTTGCATGAATTCGTCGGCTTTCGCCTGCATGTCGTCCAATGTCGCGCTCATGGGTGAGCGGCCGGAACCATTATAGCCGTAGAGCTGCTGCGTTTCCGGGTCCCAGACGATGGCAAACAGATCGCCGCCGATGCCGTTTCCGGTCGGCTCGACCAGGCCGAGCATCGCATTTGCGGCAATGGCAGCGTCCACGGCTGAGCCGCCCGCTTTCAGCACATCAAGCGCCGTCTGCGTGGCGAGGGGATGGGCCGTGGCGGCCGCGCCATTGGGGGCCACCACTGAGGAGCGGGTGCCAAGGTCCCGCCCGGTAATCATCCGGTCACCCGGCCCCGGCGGGGTAGCTTCGGCATCCTTTTCGACGGATATCCGGACCACTTTCTTCTGCGTGACCTTGGCGGTCGCGTCTACTTGCGTTTCATCCGGTGCTGGCGGTGTAGCGCACGCGTACAATCCGATAGCCAGCGCTGTTGCGGCGATTGCCTGAATGGGTCTCATCAGCCTCTCCTGTCCTCGTTTGAGGAGAGCTTAGCGCGCTTCGGGGCAGAAGCGAGTCCCAGTCGGTGTCGGGGAAGTCGTCGCGCGGTCGCCAGCCCTGGCCGAACGCGTCCAGGTAGGAATGGATCAATCCGTCAAGCATAGCTCACAACCTCCCACTCGATGTCGTCATGGTCGTGGAAATAGAAGCGACTGCCGGGGTCATAGGTCTGGTGGCTGTGGGTGCGATAACCGGCGTCGAGGATCTTCCGCTCGGTCGCGTCCAGATCATCCACCAGAATGCCGAAATGATTGACGGCGCCTGTCCGGTAATAGCTTTCCTGTTCCGGCTGGTCCTGCTGGGGCAGGGCATAGAGCGCGATGTAATCCTCGTCCGTGCCGACATGCACCGTGTATCCATCATACTTCGCTGGCCCCTCCCAGCGCACTTTCCAGCCGAACAGTTTCGTCAGCATGGACGCGGTTTTCTTCGGGTCGCGAACCGTTACGTTCACGTGTTCAAACTTGGCAATGCTCATTGTTTTCGACTCCGTTTCGTCTTGATCAAATCTCTGATATGGCTGTCGTAATTCCTCAACTTAAGTTGAGGTCAAGCGCGAAATGGAAGGTTTTTTCATGGCGGTTCAGACGGGGCTGACAATCGGCGAAGTGGCTGCGCGGACCGGCCTGTCGGTCTCGGCGATCCGGTTTTATGAGGGACGCGGGCTCGTGCATCCCGAGCGTTCACCGGGTGGTCAGAGGGTTTTCCTGCGGTCGGATATCCGCCGCTTGTCGTTCATTCTGATTGCCCAGCAGATCGGGCTGACAATTGAGGAGATCGGCCAGCTTCTGTCGTCACTGCCTGACCGACGGACGCCAACGAAGCGGGATTGGACGCGGATCAGTACCGCCTTCCGGCATTTGCTGGACGAGCGCATCGCGCTGATGGAGCGCACACGGCGGAAGCTGGATGGGTGTATCGGGTGTGGGTGCCTGTCGCTGAAAAAGTGCCAGCTATACAATCCGGAGGACCGCGCGCGCGGGCTTGGCACCGGGCCGCGTTTCCTGCTGGACGATGTCAGCGTGGTATCGACCGAATCCTAGTCGTTGCGCGCTGGGGGCTGAGGGAAATAGTGGGTCGCCATGCGGGTCGCAATTTCCTGGCCTTTCACGGCGAAATCCGCTTCCGCTTCAACCGCGCGATTGTCACAGGACTGGTAGATGCGGCCAGCGCTGGTGAAGGCTTCGTTGAAAGCCTCGACAAGTGAGCTGCGTACCGCACCGCGATTGGGCGCTTCATATTTCAACATGTCGGACATGTAGCGCCGCCAGTACTGGTCGCCCCGGCCATTGCACTCGACCCGAATGGCGTGCGCGGCGCCCAATGTGGCGGCCAAATCCTTGGCATCACGGAAGTAATCCGGCCCGCGCATTGGCAGATCGGACTGCGCCACGCTTGCGCCGCAGAAGGCGAGCGCGCTAAGCAGGAGGACATGAAAACCTGTTTGCTTCATGCGAAGACTTTTGCGCGCATTCGCGAAAGGCTCAAGGGCCTTGAACACAAGGTCGAGTTCATTGTGATGGACGAAGATGGCCTGTTTTCCCATGCCGGGGACGGCACCGTGGTGCATGACATCCGCCCGGACATCGTGTTCGGCAATACAGATGTCTGGTTCGGGGATCATGTCCGCGATTTCATGATCGCTGTTCTCAAGACCGGTGGGATTGACTGGTTCCAATCGTCTGCGGCAGGTCTCGACAATGCTGCATTGATCTCCGTTGGGAAAATTTCGCGGCTCTACACCACGAACCACACCCAGTCTGAAGCGATGGCGGAGTGGGCGTTGTGGCAGGCATTCGACTTTCTGAAATGTGGCCCCCAACATCGCGCTCAGCAGGCCGACGGAAACTGGAGCCGACTGGAGATGCGCGAGATGATGGGGTCGCGCTGGCTGATCGTCGGGTATGGCTCTATCGGCTCGGCGGTTGGCAAACGCGTGCAGTTGCTTGGCGGACATGTTACGGGGGCGCGTCGCTCTCCCGGCCCGGCCGAGGGCGCCGATCACATTGTTCCGATGGCGTTGGTTAAAAGTGAGCTGGCGCAGGCGGATGTGGTGTTGCTCAGCCTTCCGCTTACGGACGAGACCGAGGGGCTTGTGGACGAAGAATTTCTATCTGCGATGAGACCCGACGCTCTTCTGATGAATTTGGGCCGTGGACAACTGATTGACGAGGGCGCGCTCGTTGCGGCGCTTGATGCAGGCCGTCCAGCCTTCGCCGCTGTTGATGTAACAGCTGAGGAGCCGCTGCCGAAAGACAGCCCGCTCTGGCACCATCCGAAGATCGCCATTACGCCGCACAACAGCGCCATGACCCAGGCAACCTACATTCGCGCGGACGAGACCTTTCTCGACAATCTCCAGCGTTATCTGGCGGGCGAGCCGTTAAAGCATGTCGTCCCGCCGGAGACATTTGCGAACGAATAGCGGGGAACCCTTTTCGCCGCCCCGCGTTTTCCGGAGCAGATATCTGCCTCCGGAGGAATTTTCATGTCATCATTCATTCTGCGCTGTTTGGTCAGCGCCAGCGCCGCTTCATTGCTGATCGGTTGCGCGAGTGCCGAACATCACGAGCAAGCCCCCGAGCCGATTAGCGTCACCGGAACGGCAGGAACGGCACTTACTGTGACACCGCTTGAAACATTCGATAGCGCATGGGCGATGACCTACCTGCCGGACGGGCGTTCGCTTGTCTCCGAAAAGGATGGCAATCTGTGGCTGTTGGGAGCAGACGGTAAGAAGCTCGGAGAAATCGCAAATGTGCCATCCGTTACAGCGCGGGGCCAGGGCGGTCTGGGAGATATAATCGTTCATCCCGACTTCGCCGACAACAGCACCGTTTTTCTGTCCTATGTCGAGCGCGATGCAGAGGATGACAATTTAAGCGGCGCGGCGGTTGAACGGGCAACGCTCAATCTCACGGCTGAAGGCGGCGCTCTGGAGAACCGCGAAGTCATCTGGCGACAAACGCCGAAAATGACTGGCAATGGTCACTATGGGCATCGACTGGCTATCGCGCAGGATGGGCATTTGTTCATTGCGTCCGGCGAACGCCAGAAATTTACGCCAGCCCAAAACATGGCGATGAATCTGGGCAAGGTCGTGCGCATCAATCAGGATGGTTCGGTTCCGGAAGACAACCCGTTCTATGGAAATGGGGCAATGGCGGATCAGATATGGACGCTCGGCCACCGAAATCCGCTCGGAATTGCGTTTGATGGAGAGCAACGTCTCTGGGTCGTGGAGATGGGCCCAAAGGGCGGAGACGAGTTGAACCTGATCGTGCGATCCGAAAATTATGGCTACCCGGAAGTGTCAGAGGGTGATCACTATAGCGGCAAGCCGATCCCGACACATGAAAGCAATCCGATCTTCGAAGATCCGGCCATCGCCTGGGTTCCGGCCATCAGCCCGGCCGGGTTGGTCTTTTATGACGGAGATATGTTCGCAGACTGGAAGGGGAATGCCTTCATAGGTGGCCTGTCTTCACAAGCATTGATCCGCGTATCATTCGAAACGCAGCCGACGGACAATCTTGGCCAGCCACCAAAGGGCGGACAAACCGAGCCAGTGGCAAAGGAAGCGGAACGGTTTGAATGGGGCAAGCGCATTCGTGAAGTTGAGCAAGGTCCTGACGGCGCGCTCTATGTGCTGGAAGACAAGGAGGGCGGTCGCCTCATCCGCCTGACGCCAGCAGAGTAGCGATCGAACAGAAAAAGCCGGACCATACAGGTCCGGCTTTTTACTTGGGAACTACGTGTTGATCAGGCTGTAGCCTTGGCCTTTAGGGACGATACGCGATCAATGGCCGCCTCGGCGTCGCGCATGATGTCGCCCACGATTTCTGCCACTGGCTTCACCTCTTTCACACCGCCTGCTGATTGACCCATCGCGAAACAGGACGTGTCCGGATTGAGTTTCTCTTCATCCGTGATGCCGCCGATGCCGCCGATCACACCCGTCTGGTGGGAATGGATTGCCTGATGCGGGAAGGGCTGGATGTCTTCTGGGCGGCCTTCCCAATCCTTGATGTAATCGTTCGTACGGCAACGCATTGGCTTGCCCGAATAACAACGCGTGCGAGTTGTGTCCGTGTCGCCAGCTCCGACCACGGTGTCCTTATACATCTGAGCGGCATGCGCCTCGGTTGAGGCGATAAAGCGAGTGCCCATCCAGACGCCACAAGCGCCAAGCGACAAGGCCGCTGCGAGGCCGCGCCCGTCATAGATGCCGCCGGCTGCGATCACCGGAATGTTCACGGCTTCCACGGCTTGCGCGACAAGGGGCATGGTGCCGACGAGGCCCGTATGTCCCCCGCCTTCGCCGCCCTGCAGGATCACTGCGTCACATCCAGCCTGTTCGGCCTTGATGGCATGCTTCACAGCGCCGCCGACAACCATGACTTTTACATTGGCTTTCTTGAGCCGCTCCATGATTGGCATGGGCACGCCAAGTCCTGCGATGAAGCTGTCCGCACCATTGTTGATGATGACATCGACGCTTTCTTCCAGGCTTTCGGGGCTCGCGGCCAGCAGGTCGACGCCGAACGGCCTGTCGGTCAGTTCCCGAACGCGCTTCATCTGGCCTTCGATAAAGTCTGGTGTGGTGCCCGCCATGCCCAGCACGCCATAGCCGCCCGCATTGCACATGGCAGCGCAAACCTCCGCATAGGACACGCCGCCCATGCCTGCGAGCATGATCGGATGTTCGATATTGAGCATTTTCGTGAGTGCAGTCTGCAAGGCCATGTTTATGTCTCCCGGATCAGTCTTTTCGGTTTTGAGGGACCGTAAATTGCCGTCCTTGCGTCAACGCAAGGCGGATTGCGCGAGATTGACCGGGCAGGGGGAAATCAATCGCTGCGCCTCATGGCTGATTCGGTCAGCTTCTTCGATTCTGCACAAGATTCGAAGAAATCCTGAGTTTCGCGCGCCTGGTGATAGGAGAAGCGAACGCGCAGATCAGGCCTAAACAATGATGAAGAAGTGCCCGAAACCGCCCGAAATTGCCTCAGCAGGGCGCGAAGTCGCACTAATTCTAGAATAATCGTCCGAACGGGCTGCATTCGCGCCTCAGCTGAAACCATCTTTGCGTCATGGTCGGCAGATGGTAAACCTCTGCCCGGTCATCTTTGGCCTGAAGTAGGGGAAAAGGTATGAAACAACTCCTGATTATTGGTGCGTCTGCGCTTGTTCTGGCTGCCTGTGCAGCGGAAGAAACGACGGCTCCTGAAGAAACCACGACGGTTGAGTCCATCGAAGAAGCTGCGGATGACGCTGCTGAAGCGGTTGACGAAGCTGTCGATGATGCTGGCGAAGCGCTTGAAGAAGCAGGCGACAACGTCGACGCCGCGATGGATGATGCCAGCGAAGCTATGGACGACGCCATGTCCGATGCGGAAGAAGCTGCTGAAGACGCTGCGGACGAAGCAGAAGCAGCTGCCGACGAAGCAGAAGAAGCTACTACGGAAGAGCCAACCGAATAATCGGTTTGTCTTGAACACATAAGAAAAGGGCTGCCTGCGGGCAGCCCTTTTTTGTTTGTCGCGTTCTGGTGCGGATCAGAATTTAGCATACCCCCCATCGACGATCAGCGTGTCGCCGGAATGATACTTCGAGGCGTCTGACGCCAGATAGACGGCGATACCCCCAAAATCCTCCGGTTCTCCCCAACGTCGGATCGGCACGCGGGAGATGACTTTTGTGTTGAACACTTCGTTCGCTTGGCCACCTTCTGTCATATCTGTAGCAATCCAGCCTGGCAGAATGGAGTTTGCCCGGATCAGATAGCGACCATACTCAACCGCAATCGCGTTCATCATGGCAATCAGCCCGCCCTTGGTATGGCCGTAAGCCTGATTGCGGCCTGCGCCTTCAATACCAGCAAGCGAAGCTGTCCCCACCAGACTGCCGCCCGGGTCGCCGGCTTTGGCACGCTTGACCATCGACTTGGCCGCCTCCCGCAATGTAAGAAAGGCGCCTTCAGAATTGATGCGTTGATTGTAGCGCCATGTGTCGAGCGTCATGTCGCCAAAATTTGCCGCGCCGCGTCCGACACCGGCATTGGCGATACAGGTGTCGATGCGGCCAAACTCTTCTTCCGCTTCGGCCATGGCCTTTACGACCTGGTCTTCCTCACCGACATCGACTTGCCAGGCTTTTGCCTTGCCGGTGCCGAGAGCTTCCAGCTTCTTGACGGCTTCGGCGTTATCGTCTGCCTTGCGGCCCCAGATCACAATATCTGCATTCGATGCGGCCAGCGCTTCAGCCATGCCTAGGCCAATGCCCTTGTTCCCGCCGGTTATGACGCAGACCTTACCTGCGAGATTGAAAGGTGCATAAGTCATCTGGTGTCCTCCGCTATGATTTGTCTGATCAGCAGATCAAGCGGGTGACGTAGGGGCGGTCAAGTCTCAGTTTGGTTGAGTGATCGCGAGCCGGGCCGCATGGATGATGCGGCGGGTCTCTTCCCAAAGGTCCAGCTGGTTCAGACGACTTGGGCTCATCCATTCGGCATGTGCGGCATCGTCTCCGGCATTTGGTTCGCCCGAGATCCAGACGGCAGCGTAGTCGAACAGAAGGTAGTGTCGGGTGACGTCACCACTTTGGCGTGATCTGAAGATCGCATCGACCACATCGACCAGAGTAACGATCCGCGCCGTGATACCAGTTTCTTCTTTCAGTTCGCGCAAGGCGGCAACGTCAGCATGTTCTCCGCGCTCGATGCGGCCACCCGGCAGGGACCACTGGCCCTGAAGTGGTTTGGTTCCACGCTGGATCAGCAGAACATCGTCGCCTTTGAAACATACCGTACCCACTGCGGGTGCAACCCTGTTCATAGGAGTGTCGGTCATGCGCTGATGTGACAGAGTGCGCGAAGCTCGCTCAACTGAACTTCAAGGTCGGTCTCGTATCGTGCGAGAGGGTTTCCGGTCCGGCGCTGGATGCGGCTGATCACCGGCATTCGCAGGAGGGGAATTACGGAGGGTTCCGTTCCGACCAGTTTTGCGGCGCCCAACACGTCTTTCTGTTTCAGCGCTGTCATGACTTTATCGAACACGACCGCGCGTTGAATAGACTTTAGTCGGGCAACGTGCGCTGCTGTAACTTCTGCATGCGGATTAGGTTGGCGCAGGGCTTCATTGGCCGTATGGGCCAGCGCATCAAGCGATATGGCGTCAAGCCTGTGCGAAATGGATTGGCCATGCTTGCGATAGAAATACATGACATCCGGGATGCTCATCATGCGCGCGCCTGCTGACAGTAGGCGGACGATAAGGTCGTAATCTTCCCCGATTCGCATGGATTCGTTGTAGCGGATGTTGTTGGTTTCCAACGATGCCCGCCGGATCAGTGGTTTTGCATAGCCGAGCTTACTGCCACGCCCATACATCATGTTTGCCTTGATGTACTCACTCTCCATGATGCGAGCCGGGCGCTCACGCAAATCGCCTTCGAACATGGTCGTGATATTTGGCGGACCATCAGACTGGAATATGGCAAGATTGTCGATCAGGATGTCAGCGTTGGCCTCTTCGGCGGCAAACAGCATGCGCTCCAGACGATCGGGAACGATCAAGTCGTCACTGTCGACAATGGCGATCCAGTCGCCCTTGGCGTCTTCCAGTCCACGATTGCGCACAGGCGCGGGGCCGCCATAACGCGTTCCGCTGACGATGCGCAGGCGAGGGTCAGTGACAGCAATCCGTTCAGCGATCTTCACGCTATTGTCGCTGGAGCCGTCATCGACAAGTATCAGTTCGAGTGCGACCTTGGTTTGGTTCAGCACCGAATGGACTGCGCCAGCGAGGAAGGCCTCACTGTTGTAATTCGCCATGATGACTGAGATCACGGGCTTTGGCGGAATCTCGTACGGCATCGCGGATACCTGCTTTTCCAGTTGGTTACCGGGCATTTTAACGCAAACTCTGTGCCAAAATCGACCAGATTCGACAAAGCCTGCGTTTTCGCGTCACGATGGGGAGACCCAAGGCATTTGTGTCATATGTCTGAGCGAACAACGCACTAAGCCAGAAACCGCAATGTGAGTTTCATCAAGACTGAAGACGGGATTTCCAGAATGGCAAAGCAGACCTCGCGATCCCTCAGCCTCGCCCTACAAGGTGGCGGCGCACATGGTGCTTACACCTGGGGTGTTCTGGACAGGCTGGTTGAAGAGGAATCACTGGAGATTTCTGCGATTACGGCAACTTCGGCTGGGGCCATGAATGCGGTGGCGCTAGCGGCTGGTATGGCGGAAAACGGGGCTCAAGGTGTGAAGGATACGCTGGAAGCGTTGTGGCGCGGCATTTCCCGCTCGGGCCGCAGCTTGACGCCCTATGGTGCGCTCAGCCCCATCGCCTTCGCTTACGCCAGTGCGGTACAGAGCCTCGCCAGCCCGTACGATCTCAATCCGTTCAACATCAACCCATTGCGGGATGTCGTGAAGGACGTGATCGACTTTTCGAAAGTGGATGATTCCGGCATCCAACTGTTTCTGTCGGCGACCAATGTTGAGTCCGGTCACGTCACTGTTTTCGAGGATGGCGATATCTCGCTCGATACAGTGCTCGCCTCTGCCTGCTTGCCTCAGACCTTCCAGGCTGTGGAAATTGATGGCGAGGCCTATTGGGATGGCGGATTCATGGGCAACCCGAGCCTGTTTCCGCTTATCTATTCCGGAGCGCCGCGCGATGTGCTGCTGGTGATGCTGAACCCCATTCGTCGGGATGGCGTCCCGAAACGGGCTGGCGAAATTCAGGACCGTATGAATGAGATCAGCTTCAATGCGGCCCTGATCGGAGAGTTGCGTGCCATCGCCTTTGTCCAGCGTCTGCTGGATGACGGCATGCTTAAGGAGCCGATGCTCAAGAAGTACCGTCGTCTCAATATTCACGCGATCAAGGGTGGGCAGGATCTTCTGGAATTCAGCCTACGTACAAAATATGATACGAGTTGGAGCTTCCTTACAAAACTCAAGGAAATGGGCCGCGCTGCGGCTGAAAGCTGGTTGGCAGAGTGTGGACAAATGATCGGCACGAACCAGACGCATCTGGATTTGCGCAAGGAATTCTTTGAAGGCTAGCTTTGCGTCAGGAACCAGATCCGCGCTGCGCCATAGTCGCGTGTTTGAATAACATCCCACCCTTGCGGCGCGATCATCTCGTCCGATCCGGTCTCGACGACCGCAACAGCCTTCTCGGTCAGCCAGTTGCCAGAAACGAGACACGCCAGAGCCGGTTCGGCGAGGCCCTTGTGATAGGGCGGATCCAGAAAGGCCAGCGTGAAGGGCTGGCCGACGCCGGCGGGCTTCTCGCCCAGATCGGTCGCGGACCTGCGATGCAGGCGCGTGTTCCCGTATAGTCCGAGCGTCTCGATATTGTCGCGGATCGCGCCGCGCGCACCGTGATCGGTCTCGACGAACAGGCAGAAGGCCGCGCCCCGGCTCATCGCCTCCAGGCCCAGCGCGCCGGAGCCTGCGAACAGGTCAATCACGCGGGCGCCTTCCATCTCGGGCGCCCAGTCGGCATGGGCCAGCATGTTAAAGATGGACTCGCGCGCGCGATCCCCGGTCGGCCGCGTACCCTGTCCCTTTGGCGCAGCAATGGCGCGTCCCTTGTGCTGTCCGGCAATAATGCGCATTCGACAAGCCATCCCTTTACTTTGGGCCCGTGTAAGGCGATCCCATTCTCATGACAATTCCTTCTGATCCGATGACCCGCGCGCTGGAGCTGGCGCGGCAGGCTGCTGAGGCCGGTGAAGTGCCGGTCGGCGCTGTGGTCGTGGATCCGGAGACGGGCGCTATTGTGGGCGAGGGGGCCAATTGCCCGATTGCCGGGCATGATCCGACGGCGCATGCTGAAATCATTGCCTTGCGCGCAGCGGCGGCGGCCAGGGGGAATTACCGGCTGACCGGTTTGCATCTCTATGTGACACTGGAGCCGTGCGCGATGTGCGCCGGGGCGATCAGCTTTGCCCGTATCGGCAAGCTCGTATTCGCAGCGTGTGATCCAAAGGGCGGCGCGGTGATTCATGGCGCGCGCTTCTTCGAACAGCCGACCTGTCATTGGCGGCCGGACGTGGAGCAGGACGAGGCGACGGGTGAGTTGGCCAGCGCCCTGCTGAAAGACTTCTTCCGCGCTCGGCGGGGCTGAGGCTGGATAATTTAGAGGGTGTGAGCGAGGCATGACAGAACCGGGTCACGAGATACTCATCAAGGATGCGGTCGTCTTCCTATTTGCCGCGGGTGTCGTCGTACCCGTGTTCCGGTATCTCAAACTGCCCGCCGTGGTCGGCTTCATGCTGTCCGGCATTGCGCTCGGCCCGTATGCGTTGGGCCAGTTGGCGCATCAGTACCACTTCCTCGAATACTTTTCGATTTCAGAACCTGAAGCCGCTGCGCCGTTTGCTGAGCTTGGCGTGCTGTTCCTCTTGTTCCTGCTGGGCTTGGAATTTTCGTTCGAAAAACTCTGGGGACTAAGGCGCGCTGTGTTTGGCGCAGGCGGTTTGCAGGCCGGGGTCAGTGCGCTCGCCATAGGCCTGATCGCCTGGCAGGTGGGGCTGCCAGCAGAAGCGGCCATCATCTGCGGTCTTGCGCTCGCACTTTCGTCCACTGCCATCGTCATGCAGTTGCTGATCGAGCAGAAACAGGCGGCCCAGCCGGTCGGACGCGCCGCGCTGGCGGTTCTGCTGTTTCAGGACATTCTCGTCGCGCCAATCCTGATCTTCGTGGGCTTCGTGAACATCGAAGCGGGTACGAACCTTACTGCCGTCCTTCTGGAAGCATTGGTCAATGGCGTCATCGCAATTGTGGCGATCATGATCATCGGTCGTTTCGGATTGCGCCGCATGTTCAGTCTCGCCGCTGCTGCCGGGGGACGAGACTTCCTGATGGCGTTGACCTTGCTGACTGTGGTCGGGGCAGCGGCCATTACCGCGACGGCTGGTCTGTCGCTTGCGCTTGGGGCGTTCCTTGCGGGGCTGTTGCTGGGCGAGACAGAGTTCAAGCACCAGACCGAAGTGGACCTTGAGCCATTCAAGGGCATCCTGCTTGGCCTGTTCTTCATGACGGTCGGCATGGGTCTCGACTTGCCGTCGATCCTGTCCCAGCCTTGGGTGATCCTGGCTGGACTGGGCGCATTGCTGTTGCTGAAACTGTTTATCGGATTTGGTGCCCTGCGCCTTTTTGCTGGCAAGACGCCGATGTCGATCGAGGCGGCATTTCTTCTCGCGCCTGCGGGGGAATTTGCCTTTGTCGTGATTGCGGCAGCAACGGCTGTTGGTGCGTTGGCGCCCGAGCCCGGAGGGATGATGGCCGCGATTGCGGGCCTTTCCATGCTGTTGATCCCGATCCTGGGCAAGGTCGGTACGTTCATTGCGGATCGCCTGAGAGCGCAGGAACCGGCGCACACGCTGGAGGAAGACTTCTCTGACCTTGAGGGCCACGTCATCATTGCGGGCTTTGGCCGGGTAGGGCATGCGGTTGCCCGCATTCTGGCGGCGGAAGAGGCTGATGTGGTGGCGCTGGAACGCAGCGCGGTCAACGTCTCCCGCGCCCGAAACGCTGGCTGGCGTGCCTATCTGGGCGATGCGGCTCGCCAGGAAATCCTTCACAGCGCAGGCGCAGATGGCGCGCGCCTCTTCGTCGTCACCGTGGATGATGTGAGCGCCGCTGAGGGTATGGTGCGCGCATTCCACAAATTGCGGCCGGAAGTGCCAATCATTGCCCGCGCGCGGGACCACGAGCATGCCCAGCGCTTGATCGACGCCGGGGCCAAGGAAGTTATTCCGGATGCGGTCGAATCCGGCCTGCAAATGGCCGGGCGCACACTTCATGAGTTCGGCTATAATGATGAGACGATCCGTGACCGGTTGGCTGCGGAACGTGATGAGGAATATCACCGCATCGGAACCTGATGGTCTGCTACAGCCATCCCGCCGTTTCGGCGATCAACCAAATTCCAAGCGCGAGGAATAACAGTGCCGCGAGCCGCCTGACGACGCTGAGGGGCACGCGCCGGATTACCGCTTCGCCAAAATAAACCGCTGGCACATTGGCCAGCATCATTCCGACTGTCGTGCCGAGCGTGACCAGCGCAACTTGCTCAAACTGGGCGCCTAGCGCGATTGTCGCCACCTGCGTCTTGTCACCCATCTCCACCAGGAAAAAGGTGATCAGTGTCGTGAGGAAGGCGCCGTTTCGCATGCGAGGGCGCTCATCTTCGTCCAGCTTGTCGGGGATCAGCGTCCAGGCCGCCATCAACAGGAAAGATGCGGCTATCAGATACCGAAACCAGTCTCCTTCAAGAAATGCGGCGGCTTGCGATCCGATCAGTGCTGCGAGAAAGTGATTTGCGATTGTGGCAGCGAATATCCCGGCAATAATCGCGAGCGGCTTTCGAAATTGCACAGCCAGCAGGATGGCGAGTAATTGTGTTTTGTCGCCGATTTCCGCGAGCGCGACCACGAGTGTGGAGGTGAGAAGGGCTTCCATGAATGGCGGTCTCCAGGCCGGGCAATACTAACGCAATGACACCAGCTTCCCGTGCCCGGCCCGAGCAGGAAAGCGGCGTCATTGGTCTCGCCCGAACGGTTGCCCGCTCCCTTCGCGCCACGACCTGTTGGCCGAGTATGTTGACGCGGAGGCCCGATCATCAGACCGGCTGGCTACTCCCCAAGTGACGGGGCTCTCGTATCGCCTGCTCAGGTGGAAGGCAAGCGCGGCAGAATATCCTCCACCGTTTCCAGAATAAGCGACCGCAACCAGGACAAGGCAGCATCCTCAGAATTCTCTCGCCGCCAGTAGAGTTCGCTGTCCAGCGGCGGGAACACGCCTGGCAATTCATGAGTCACCAAACCCGGTGCCGGGGCCATCAGTGCCGGCAGGGTGAGCGCCAGATCGGTCTGACGCACAATCTCCATCGCGGGCATGTAATGGGGCAGTCGCATGACAGGCGTGATGCGGGCGCCATGCGTCCGCGCGACCTCCTCAACGTAGGAGCGGCCCTCCCGGCGACTGGACACGACAACATGGCGAAGCTCCAGATAGGTTTCAAAACTCATCTCTGTGCCAGCCTGCGGATGGTCTTCCGAGACGACGCACACATAGGGCGTCGTCATCAATTGCTCGCGTTCGAGGTCAGTGCCGCGAATGCCAGGCACATCGATCGCCAGGTCCAGGCGACCTGAGGCGAGTTCGGAAGAGATTGCCCCGCGATTGAGTTGTGTCCAAGCGATCCGAACCCCAGGCGCATCGGCTTGCAGGCGTTGGGCAAGGCGAGGCGCGATCATGAACGCGCCTGCATCCCGCGCCGAGATGTTGAACACACGCGTTGACCGGGAAGGCTCGAACGCCGATCGGGGCTCTAGCCCGGCGCGCAATCTGTCCAGCGCGTCGCGTACAGCGGGCATCAGCGCTTCGGCCATTGCGGTTGGCTTCACGCCGTGCCCTTCGCGCACAAACAGCGGATCCTCGAAATGCGTGCGCAGCCGCGCCAGGGCATTGCTGACGGCCGGTTGGGTGATGTGCAGGAATTCGCTCGCCCGTGTCAGGCTGCGTTCAGTGTAGACAGCCTCCAGTACGGGCAGCAGGTTCAGGTCTAGCGATCTGAGGTTCATGGCGCGCTCCAACTCATCACCAGTGGTGATGTGAAGTCTTCATATAATAAATTTCCCGAATGATCGAGCGCGCGTTATCGTCACCGCCAGAATAGAGGTGGTGAATGAACGCGGCGAGAACGCCCACACAATTGGAAAGCCTGTGCGCGGCGGCTCTAGAGCCAGCCCGCGGCGCGAATCAGCAGCACCACGCCCACAGCCGTCACAAGATACTTCATACCGCGTTTGAAGTTCACATCGCTCATCCGGTCCAGCACCTTGCCGCCCAAAGTCGTGCCCAGCATGGAGAGCGGCACCGCCGCAAGGATCAGCCAGGCTGGCGGCAGCATCTTGATGCCGGACGCCATGATGACGGGTACACTCCAGAAGATGATCTTCACAAAATGCGCCAGGACCTGCGTCACGGCCTTTGTCGCAACGATCTGATGGCGCGTCATCGCCGTGTTCACGAAGAACTGGTCCATCAGTGGCCCGGCAACCCCGGCGACGGTGTTCAGCGCCTGCACGACAAATCCGGCACCCTCGGCCTGGAACCGTTTCTGGATATTGAGATCCGCGACCGATTTCGGCAGCCATACCAGCAGGGTCACGAGACCCAGCATCAGGTAGACCATCTGCTTGTCCGGTCGCCAGCTCAGCGCGAAGAGCAATCCAATCGCCGCGACCGAGCCGAGCGCGTAGCGCCGGAAAATGGTCCAGTCGATATGCTCTCGCCAAAGATAGGCCCGGTAGCCATTCGCCACCATTTGCACGGTGCCGTGTATGATCATGGCGGTGGCCACGGGAACCAGCGCAGCCAGCACACCCATGAAGATGATGCCGCCAGCCATGCCAAATATGCCCGACAGGAAACTCGTGGCCAACACAGTGACGAGAATGATGGCGGCAGATATCGGGCTCATGGTGCCGACCTAGACCCGTTTGTCGGAAAACGCGACCCCGGACGCAGGTGGGCAGCCACCGACACAAAACATTTCATAGAAACAATTTGCGGTGCTGCAGCCGCAAGGCGTACCATTCCCCCAATAACACAGTCTGAGAGGAGACACCGAAATGGCGGATACTGAAACGTCCATGGACGTCCAGAATGACCTGAATGATCTGCGCATGTCGGATGCGGCCGTGCCGCTTTACGAGCATGTGAAGACCTTCATTCGTGACGTCGTCAACCCAATGAGCGAGGAATTTCATCGCCTCGGCGAAGGCAAGACCGACATCTGGTCCTATGCACCCGGCCAGTTGGAAGCGCTGGAAAAGGCCAAGGACGAGGCCAAGAAACAGGGCCTCTGGAATTTCTTCCTGCCCGACGCCGAAACCGGCGAAGGCCTGAAGAACCTTGACTATGCCTATATCGCGGCAGAGCTGGGCAAGAACCCGCTGGCGTCAGAGACGATGAACTGCTCCGCGCCGGATACCGGCAATATGGAAGTTCTGGAGCGTGTCGGCACGCCGGAACAGAAAGAGCGCTGGCTGAAGCCATTGCTGAATGGTGAGATCCGTTCCGCCTTCGCGATGACAGAACCAGCCCTGCCATCATCCGACGCCAAGAACGTGTCCATGAGCGCCGTTCTGGAAGGTGATGAATGGGTCATCAATGGCGAGAAATTCTATATTTCCGGCGCTGGCGACCCGCGCTGCAAGATCATGATCTGTATGGTGAAGACCAGCCCGGACGCAGAGCCGAACAAGCAGCAAAGCCAAATCCTCGTGCCGTTGCCGCATCCGGGTGTTACGATCCTCGGCCCGATGCACGTCTTCGGTGATCCGGACGCGCCGCATGGCCACATGCACATCCGTTTTGAAAACGTTCGTGTGCCAAAGGAAAACATTCTGCTCGGCGAAGGGCGCGGCTTCGAAATTTCCCAGCTGCGTCTGGGGCCAGGCCGCATCCACCACTGCATGCGTTCGCTCGGCGCAGCCGAAAAGGCGCTGGACATGATGGTTGTGCGCGGCATGACCCGTCAGGCCTTCGGCCGTGACCTGATCAAGCTGGGCGGCAACATCGAGAAAGTTTCTCGCGCACGTATCGAGATTGAATCCATGCGCATGATGGTGCTGAAAGCTGCCAAGGCGATGGACGTTCTGGGCAACAAGGAAGCCCGCGTCTGGATTTCCATGGTCAAGGCGATGGTGCCGGAGCGCGTGTGCGCCATCATCGATGATGCCATCCAGATGCACGGCGCTGCCGGTGTGTCGCAATGGACGCCGCTGGCGCGCATGTATGCCAATCAGCGGACCCTGCGTCTCGCGGACGGCCCGGACGAAGTGCACCACATGGTCGTCGGCCGCGCCGAAACCCGCAAATACACGGGCGAAGAAGAAGATCCGGCGATGGCCGCTGTCTGGCGGAAGTAAGCCCGACGCAATTTGAATTGATGGGCGCGGTTCCTTGCGGGACCGCGCCTTTCTTGTATGCGGGTGGATGATCGTCGCTATCTAGCCCAAATTCGTCTAGCATTGTCCTCTTGGTAGGGAGGACGCCATGATAAGACTGTCGAAAATAATGCTCATCGTGTTTGTCGGGCTACAGGGCCTGTTTTACGCGCTCAACAACATCGTGAACTTTGGGGCCGCGAAGGGATTCGTTCAGGGCGTCCTGCCAATGGAAGGGAATGAGGCCTATCCAAATGCGTTCGGGCCAGGAATTTCATCACCCGCTCTCATCACAATTATCCTGTGTTTCATAATTGTCGGAGAATTGCTCGTGGCCGCCTTCTCGCTGAGAGGGGCGTTCGACATGGTCCGCGTGCGTAGTGGATCGGCTGAGCGATTCAACGATGCGAAAACTTGGGCGATCATGGGCTGTGTCATGGCGCTGCTCGTCTGGTTTGGGCTGTTCATGGTGATTGGCGGTGCGTACTTCCAGATGTGGCAGACCCCGCTGGGCGCCGCCGCGCAGGGAGGCGCTTTCCAATATGCCATCTCCAGCGGTATCGTTCTCTTGTTCGTGAACGCGCCGGACTGACGCCGCCTAAAACGGCACGTTCGGATCGTCTTCGCCCGGATCGCCAATTTCCAGACCGGCGAAGTCGAACACACGCGGATCATGCAGATGGCTCGGCCGCACGGTGGCGAGCGCATGGGCCATCACCTGCCGCACGCCCGGCTTCTTCTTCTCCCACTCGTCCAGCATTTGCTTCATCGCCACGCGCTGCAAACCGTCCTGGCTGCCGCAGAGATTGCAGGGGATAATCGGGAACGCCATCGCCTCGGCAAACTTCGCAAGATCGTCTTCCGCCGCCGTAATCAGCGGGCGGAGCACAAAGACGTCGCCCTCGTCATTCAGCAGTTTTGGCGGCATCGCGGCGAGCCGCCCGCCATGCACGAAATTCATCATGAAGGTTTCCAGCGCATCGTCCCGGTGATGGCCGAGCACGATGGCATCACAGCCTTCCTCCCGCGCGATGCGATAGAGAATGCCCCGGCGCAGGCGGGAGCACATGGCGCAGAAGGTCCGTCCTTCCGGCACCTTCTCGGTCACGATGGAATAGGTGTCCTGCGTCTCGATCCGGTAGCGCACGCCAACCGTGTCCAGCCAGTCAGGCAGGACATGTTTCGGAAAGCCCGGCTGGCCCTGGTCCAGATTGCACGCGACCAGGTCCACCGGCAGCGCGCCCTGCCATTGAAGATCCAGCAGCACGGCCAGCAGGCCATAGGAATCTTTGCCGCCGGACAGGCAGACCAGCCATTTCGGCCGTTTCGCCTCACCGGCATCCACCGCCCGTCGGTCGACCATCTTGTAGTCATCAATTGCTTTCAGCGCGCCGCGCACCAGCCGCTTGCGCAGCTTCTTGAAGCTGACACCGGACGGCGCATCTGCGAACAGCGGCGGTGCCGCGGTGAAGGTGGACGTATCATCTGCCATGCGCGCCCTATCTCACGGGCCGGGTTTCCCGCGCAAGCGTTTCGCGCGGTTGGCCGGTCAATCCGCAGCGCTTACCTGTTGCTGGTAACGCGCGGTAAGTTCGACCATGGCGAGCGCCAGGGCGTGGCCCGCAAGGCCGACCGTCCACCAGATTGTCGGCGTCAGCATGGCATAGCGCTCTCCGCCAATGCTCAGGCTGATTCCCGCGAAGACGATCATGCCGAACAGATAGCTGGCCAGATGGATGAAGAAGCCGAGCCGCATCGCGGCGGTCGCCTTGGCGTTCTTTTCGCGGATCATGGCCTCTGCTTCGGTCTTCGCATCCACCGTCAGCGCCATGACATCGACGTTGAACGCCGCCGCCAACGCCTTCAGGGAGTCGCCAGAGGCCTTTTCGCCCGTCTCGATCCGCTGCACCGTGCGCACGCCAATCCCTGCGAGCTCGGCCAGATGTTCCTGTGACCAGTGGCGCTCTTCGCGCCAGCGTTTGATTTTAGCGGCATCAGCATCGAATTGCATGTGTGTTCCCCTTCCATGGGCTGTTTGTAACCGCGTTCAGAATGGGGAGAAAGCCCTTGTCCAGCCACGTCATGACGCCGTCACGAGCCTGCCAGAGGCCCGCCAGCGACCCGTCACAGGGCCGCCAATCGACTGAATTGTCAGGAAATTCGGGAGGACGCCGCGCTAGCGCGCCAGAAACGGAATCCGGAACATGCGTTTCAGCTTCCACCAGAAGCGCAGGCGCGCATTGTTCGGTGCATCATTGTGGCCGCGCGGGATGAGGATGTCATTCATGCGCGGCTGGTAGCGGCGGATCAGGTCTTCCTCGATCCGCGCGCGATCGGATTCCTTCTTGATCACCAGCACGTGCCGCTCGGTCGCGCCGCGCTTCCACCAGGCTTCCCACCAGCGTTCATGGCCGATCAGCCGGTTCTTGAAGTTCGCGGCCTTGCCGATGTAGAGCGGGAACAGGAAGAAGACGAAGCGGCGCTGCACGAACACATAGACGCCGCCCTGATCCGGCAGGCCCTTGGGCGTCAGCGTGATCTTGAAGCGATACGGCCTCCCGGATTCGCCCCACCACGTATGCCATCCGAACAATATCCACATGAGCCTGACCCTCCACAATTGCGCGAAGCTCTCCTGCAACGGTTAATCAGCCGTTAAATTGTGGCCGGATCAGGGGCCTGCGGAGGAGATTTGCTTACAGGATCGCCCAATTGGTTAAGACCGGGCCGACCACGGGTTCAGGCGCGCGCTCAGGCCCGCGTCAGGGCCCGTTTCACCGGGGCAAAGCTCTGGCGGTGGTGCGGGCAGGGCCCGTGCTCTGCCAGCGCTGCGGCATGGGCCGCCGTGCCATAGCCCTTGTGCCGGGCAAATCCATAGGCCGGGAAGGCGGCGTCCAGTTCCTTCATCAGCGCGTCGCGCACCGTCTTCGCCAGGATCGACGCGGCGGAGATTGCCGGCTCCGTCAAATCGCCCTTCACGATGGCCTCCGCGCTGCAGGGGAAGCCCGCGGGCAGGGCGTTGCCATCCACCAATATGTGCCCCGGCACCAGGCCGAGCCCCGCCACGGCCCGCTCCATCGCCAGGAAGGTCGCCTGTCTTATGTTCAGCCGGTCGATCTCTTCCGGTGTTGCATGTGCCACGCTCCACGCCGCCGCACGCTCTCGGATGAGGGGGGCCAGCGCGTCGCGCCTTGCCTCGGTCAGCTTCTTGGAATCGGTCAGGCCCTCAATGGGCTGTGCCGGGTCCAGGATCACCGCGCCGGCCGTCACCGGCCCGGCCCAGGGCCCCCGGCCCGCCTCATCCACACCGGCAATGATCAGCGTTGTGTTCGTCATGGCGCCAGAGAAACGCGAGTCGCTCTTGCGCTCCAGCGCGCCTCGGGTCTCTATAGCAGCCATGACCCAGCCTTATCGCATCCAGATGCACGAAACCGGTGGCCCGGACGTGCTGCAAGTTGAAGACTTCATCCCCCGCAAGCCCGGCCCCGGTGAGGTCACCGTTCGCCAGAGCGCGGCGGGCCTGAACTTCATTGACACCTATCACCGCACCGGGCTGTACCCCGTGCGCTTTCCCTTCACGCCCGGACAGGAAGGCGCCGGCGCCGTGCAGGAAGTGGGCGAGGGCGTCACCCATCTGAAGCCCGGCGACAAGGTGGCCTATCTGGCCAGCGGCACCTATGCCAGCCACTTCACCGGCCCGGCCGAGCGGATGATTCCCCTGCCGGACAGCATCACCCCGCAGGATGCCGCCGCCGTTCTGCTGAAAGGGCTCACCGCCTGGGCGCTCTTGTTCGAGGTGCGCCCGCTTCAGGCCGGGGAGACGATCCTGGTCTGGGCTCCTGTGGGCGGCGTAGGCAGCCTGCTGGTGCCGTGGGCGGCCAGCCTTGGCGCGCGCGTCATCGCCGTCACCTCAACGGAAGCGAAGGCCGAAAAGGCCAGGGCGCTGGGCGCGTCAGATGTGATCATCGGCTATGAAGGCGTGGCCGACAAGGTGCGGGAGCTGACCGGCGGGCGCGGCGTGGACGTGTCCTATGACAGTGTCGGCCGCATCAGCGCGGAGGAAAGTCTGAACAGTCTGCGTACGGCAGGCTGGTTCGTCACCTATGGCAACGCCTCCGGCCCGGTTGAGCCGATCCCGCCCGGCCGTCTGGCGCAGGGCGGCTCGCTCGTCATGACGCGGCCAACCCTGTTCAGCTTCATTCAGGATGCGGAAAGCCTGACGCGCGGCGCCAGCCTCCTCTTCAGTGCCCTGAGCTCTGGAATCCTCAAAGCCGACATCGGCCAACGCTTCCCGCTCTCCGAAGCCGCGAAGGCCCACGAAGCGATAGAGAGCGGCACGACAACCGGGGCGACGGTGCTGGTGCCTTAGGAGAAATACAGCTTTTCAAGAAACGCGGATCGGTGCAACCTGCCCCCTACTTTAAGTGGAGGTGCTTGTGGGTAATGTTGGCGAATTTGCAGGTGTAGAGGAATACATAAATGTTCGGCGAAAGCGGGCGAGGAGATTATTGAAGCAGGTCAACGCTGACTTCGTCGAGACTGTCATAGACTCTCCTAAAATTCAATCTGCAGAAAAGCTATGGCAAGAGCTGCGCTCTTTAAACTCCGCGGTCCCTTGCGAACTTGTGCCCAAGCTTGAAGAGGCGCTTCAATGCGCTTGGTACGCTCTTTGGAAAGCACGCAATTATTCAGTGATGGGATGGAAGAAGCGGCTGGCACCAAAGCTCACGAATTTCGGTCCGGGTAATCTGAACTATCTCATCCAAGAAATGATGCAAACCGGAGTTGAGGTAGATGGCGTGGTTTGGCCGCGTACGCATCAGGTGCCCTTCGACTCGACTGGCCAAGTGCGAGAGTTGAAAAGCGGAAGTATATCTCAAGAATTCGAACAGATACTGCGGACTATGGGTCTGGAATTTTCATTAATCTCCGAAGGATTGGTTGCGGGGTCGGAGTCCGTATTTAATTTTTTGCCGGACCACACTTCATTGGAATACGCGGCGCTTTTCAGCAACGTTCCCGCTCGGCAATCGAAAGTTAGTAGACTTAGTAACTGCCTCATTTTGAATGTCGAACTGTTTCATTTAAAAGCCGCTAGTATCAAGGATTCAGCCGCACTTTCCAGCACTTCTGTTCAGGTCAGATCTGTGCCGATTGCGTCCGACGCTTTCGAGAATAGTCTTTTCTTGGGTGGGCTGGTTCTGAACAAAGTCGTCGCGTCACCAGACCCTAGCGGAGAAGTTTCTTTTTTAAGAAACAGTACGGTTTTCGGTAGGCTGACACTTAAGAGTGTCGATTTGAAATCTAGTTTTGTCGTGCCTAAGAATAGGGCGTTTTCTGAGTTTTGCATTCTCGATTCCGAGCTAAAACATCCAATTCGCGTTGAAAGATGTTCACAAGGTATCGAGCCGTTAGTATTGAGAGTTTCTTCTGAGGCAAACTCGATCAGTAAGTTAGCGGACTTTATTTTGGAGGGTGTTGAGCTTCGATCACTATCGATAAAGGATGCAGTTTTTTCAGGCGAAGTGAACCTGAACGACACTTACTGGCTGGAGTCCTGCTCCATACTCAAGAGCACATTCGCGTCGAACTTTTCCTGCGAAGATATGAGATTTGGTCCGGAGGCCAACGATGTCTGTTTTGAGGTTCTCGATTGTGCATTCATTCAAGGCGAGACAGAGGTAGCAGGAACATCTCAAGCGATATTCCGAAATTCGACGTTTCCTAAACGTGTGGATTTTTCTAGAAGCAAGTTCGAGGTCCCTGTAAGTTTCGAGGGAGCAGAATTTCATCAAGAAGCCGCTTTCACTTGTGCTCTGTTTGAAAAGCATGCGAATTTCGGTTCAAGCGATAGGCGGGCTACCATATTCTTTAAGGACGCTGACTTCAGCTTTCCAAAGCTTGATAGTGAATCTTCCACAGGGGCTATTACTTTCTTGAACGCGGAGTTTCGGTCAAATGTAGACTTCAGCAATCGTAAGTTTGACAACTTGACCGAATTCGAATCGGTCAAGTTCAACAGCGCCCCCAGTTTCCACGGAGCAACGTTCCACCAGAATGTCAGCTTCAGGAATTCAAGATTCCAATGGCGCAGATCACGTCCTCTGCATCCCATTGCGATCGGAATCAAATTTCGTTGTCTAGTCTGGATCGGCAAAGTTTGGCGTTTTGCGACGGCTTTATGGACGCGTGGTATGGCGTCTTACACGCTCCCTCCGGAGCTCGAGCGACATAATCGATACTGTAAGAAAACCACAAGTAGTTTTCGAACGTTGCGGCAAGCTATGCAGTCCAATGACGATACGAGACAGGCGGCCATATTTCACAGAGAGGAGTTAAGAGCGAGGCATAGCCGGTTCGGTGATCGAGAGGTGACTAGGTTCGAGGTTTGGGTCGGAGCAATTTATAGCTTAGTGTCAGACTATGGAGAAAGCGTGTTTCGTCCGCTGGCAGTTATGATTGCTTCTCTTTGCATATCGGCGATTTTTCTGGCTGAATTTTCAGGTGCAGGGGGGAGATTTATACGCCCGGCATTTGGTAACGCGATAGAAATTCAGTTTCGGCCCTTTTACCACTTAAATCCAACCTTTGGACGAGCAGAGGCTATGGGGGTAAACGATCCCTGTAGCAATGATATTAACGCGGCGCTACATGCGAAAGATGCCTCAGGTCTCACAACCTATTGTTTTTCGATTATGGCGATTAGAAACAATGAATTCGCATTCAAACTTACGGTAATCGTACAGTCGCTGATAACGCTTATGTGCCTCTTTTTGGTACTATTAGCGGTGCGCCGAAAGCTACAAATGTAAGCTCTAGACTCTCTAACATTTGATTCCTTATCCGTCGCACAAACCCGCCCCATATCCTTGCGGGCATGTTCGAGCTGGAGGATCTTACCAAGCGTGCGCTGGCCTCGGCCTGGCCTTTTGTGGCCGGGCGGATGGCGGCGGTGCGCGAGGCGCTGAGCCCCGGCGAGGATGGAACTGTGCCGCGTGCGGTATATTTTGCGAGCCTGCGCACGCTGCGCGCTCTGGAATCCCTGGTCCGCCGCATGCTCTATCTCATGTCGCTGGAACTGGCGGTTCAATGGGCCGCGCCAAAGCCACGCGCGGCGGGCCCGCTCGTCCCCGGCCCGGCTGGCGAAGCGTCTGGCATCCCGGCGGGCGACCCGCCACCGCGCAAGCTGGCGCTGGCCGATCCGATAAGTCTCTATATTCCGCCGCCGGACCCGCCGGTGAAATACGGCCCGCGCCCCTATATCACCATCATCGGCATGCCCCGCGCGCCAGAGCCGGAAGGGCCGCCAGACTGGGTGGAGGCAGCGCCTCTTCTGGCGCGGCTCTCCCGTCTGGTCGAAACCTGCGCCGCGCGGGATAAGGAGGCCGGGCGCATGGCGCGCTGGCAGGCGCGGCGACTGGCCCTGATGAAGGCGGGCCAGCGCGGGCGCATTCATCCGCTGCGCACGGGGCGCCCACCGGGCTATGCCACGGCCCGGATGCGGCGGGATGATCTTCAGAAAAAGCTGAAGGATTTCTGGTGCTTCTGCCATTGGGCGGATGAGGCGGCCTATGCCTCCGCGCGTGCCGCCGATGGGGCATCGGCCCCGGCCTGACCGGGGCGTCTTTCCTGAAAATTACTGTGTCATCGGGCCCGCCTGGGCCCTGCCTGCTCGGGTGCGTGAGGGTGGGCAGGCAGGGCTATGGGCGGCGGGGTGCAGTTGATGGGAACCGCCCATTTTCATCTCGAAGGTCATGGGAATTTGCAGGTGCCATGACGCCCGGGAGGGGGTGACGCGCATTCCGGGAGAGGGGAAAGGTGTTCGCGCCACAGGGGAAATATGCCCCATGACGGATGAAGGGATGTTTGCCGGATCGCGTGGAATTGACGGCGTACGCGCAAGGCAGCGCTAACCATGCCGGTGGATTATGGCGTATCCTGTAGCTGCAGCAACAGCGCCGGGTCTATGTAGAAGTCTCCGCCGCGATTGTCGGAGTCCGGATTTCGCCATTTCACGGCCCAGTGCAAATGCGGCCCGGTCGTGCGGCCGGTGTTGCCTGTCTTCGCCAGCAGGTCTCCGGTCTGGACGATGTCGCCCGCCGCCACGTCGACAGAAGACAGGTGCATGAAGACCGAGACCAGGCCATGCCCGTGATCAAGGAACACGGTGCCGCCCTCATAATAGAGATCCGGATCGGCCAGCACGACCACGCCCGGCGCCGGCGCGATCACCTCCGTGCCCACCGGCGTCGCCATGTCATATCCGCGATGCACTGAAGTGCTCTCGCACGGCTCCCCGGTCACCTTTGAGACGCCAACATATTTCCGCGTCGGCCCGAACGGCGAAGATGTTGGTGCATCAGAGGGCTTCACGAACCCCTCCAGCGCGCCGGGGCCGGGATTGAAGCTCGCAAACGCTTCCTGCTTCTTCACCCAGCTGCGCGAGGCATGTGCCTTCTGCTCGGCAGAGCGGGCGTCCACCTTGTCACAATCAAAGCCCGAGATTTCGCGATAGTCATCCTTGCGCGGGGCGATGGCCAGATCTCCGAACGCGCCGCTATCATGCGACCAGCCAATGACGCTTGGGGCCGACGTGCTGATCCCGAATTGGGCCGAGCCCATGTCACTGACCGTCAGCTTCGTGCCCGCTACCGTGAACACGCTGCCCGGCGCGCCGGAGCAGATCACCAGTCCGCCTTGGGTCAGTACCCCATCGCACATCGGCGCAGGCGTGATTGCGGTATTGTCCTGACTGGCTGTGGGGGCAGGCGTCTCTGCCACCGCGCAGCCCATGATCAGTGTCGATAGCCCGGCCAGCAGCGCGCGCCGCATCAGCTGCCCGCCTTGACCATGCGCTGGCTCGCCGCCTCTGCATCCCAGTAGGCTTCCTGAAGGTCGACGCTCCAATAGCGCAGGGCCTGCAAGGGAATTTTGCGGCCCGTCACCGCGCAGGTGACGTAGTCTCCGGGCGAGATCATTTCGATGTCGGCATCAAGATAGCGAAGACGGGCTTCGCCGGCGGGGCGGCTGGATCGATCTAGCATGCGCGCGAGCATGCCTGAAATGGGCAGAAAAGAAAAGATGCGCCGCGCAGAAAGTTTCCTCTTTGTTCCGCGGAACAAATATGGTACATCCGAGTCAGAGATGGCAAAAGGGGGCCTTGCCAAATGCGGCCTCATGGTAGACCTAAGGAGACGACTCATGGCCAAAGCGGCGCTTCAACTCGTGGACAAGGACTCAGGCGTGGATAAGCAGAAGGCTCTCGAAACAGCGCTCGGCAATATTGAACGATCCTTCGGCAAGGGCTCGGTCATGCGGCTCGGCGACAAGAAGGTGATGGATGTCGAAGCGGTTCCCACCGGATCGCTCGGCCTGGATATCGCACTCGGCATTGGCGGTTTGCCCAAGGGCCGCATCATTGAGATCTATGGTCCGGAAAGCTCGGGTAAAACGACGCTGTCGCTGCACAGCGTAGCCGAGGCGCAGAAGAATGGAGGCGTCTGCGCCTTTATTGATGCCGAACACGCGCTGGACCCGGTATATGCTGGCAAACTTGGCGTGGATCTGGATGATCTTCTCGTGTCCCAGCCTGATACCGGCGAGCAAGCGCTGGAAATCGCGGATACGCTGGTGCGTTCCGGCGCGGTGGATTTGCTGGTCATCGACTCGGTCGCTGCCCTGACGCCGCGCGCTGAACTTGAGGGCGAGATGGGTGATTCCCTGCCGGGGCTTCAGGCCCGCTTGATGAGCCAGGCGCTTCGCAAGCTGACTGGCTCCATTTCCAAGTCCAAATGCATGGTGATCTTCATCAACCAGATCCGGATGAAGATTGGCGTCATGTTCGGTAGCCCGGAAACCACGACGGGCGGTAATGCCTTGAAATTCTACTCATCTGTTCGTCTGGACATCCGCCGTATCGGCGCGATCAAGGATCGTGATGAAGTGATCGGTAACCAGACCCGCGTGAAAGTCGTCAAGAACAAGGTGGCGCCGCCTTTCCGTCAGGTCGAATTCGACATTCTTTATGGCGAAGGCATTTCCAAGACGGGTGAGTTGATTGATCTCGGTGTGAAGGCTGAGGTGATTGAAAAGTCTGGTTCCTGGTACTCCTATAAGGGCGAACGCATGGGCCAGGGCCGCGAGAAGACACGGAATTTCCTCAAGGAAAACCCCGCTATCGCGGATGAGGTCGAGGACGCGATCCGGCGCAATGCGGGCCTGCTCGCAGACGAACTTCTCAATGCCGGCATGGAGTCTGAGCAGGATGACGATCTGCCGGACGCCGCCGAAGGGTGATCTGATATGCTCTGAAATCTGGCAATTCAGGGCATGATCTCTCACATTTCAGGTCAATGAACTGTCCCTTTGTGGCGCACCCCGCTTGGCGCGCCGCGAAGGGACCTTTATATCGCCGGTGTAATATTTGTGCCGATTCATTCGGCCCAACCCTCATCGCAAGGACACAGTGTTGCCCATGACCGGCGTAAACGAGATTCGCGAGACCTTTCTCTCCTTCTTCGAGAAGCGAGGTCATTTGCGTCAGGCGTCCGCGCCGCTCATCCCACAGAACGACCCGACGCTTCTGTTCGTGAATGCCGGCATGGTCCCGTTCAAGAACATATTCACCGGGGCCGAAACGCCTCCGGGGCCGCGGGCAACCACGTCCCAGAAATGCGTGCGCGCGGGCGGCAAGCACAATGATCTCGACAATGTCGGATATACTGCGCGTCACCACACATTCTTCGAGATGCTGGGTAATTTTTCATTTGGCGATTATTTCAAGGAAGACGCGATCGCGTTCGGATGGGAGCTGTGCACCAAGGAGTTCGCGCTCGATCCGAAAAAACTGCTCGTCACAGTCTATGCCGAAGATGACGAAGCCGCCGCGATCTGGAAAAAGGTTGCCGGATTTGATGACAGCAAGATCATCCGGATCGGCACATCCGATAATTTCTGGTCAATGGGCGATACCGGCCCGTGCGGCCCGTGCTCGGAAATATTCTACGATCATGGCGAAAGCGTTCCTGGTGGCCCTCCCGGTAGCCCGGATGAGGATGGCGACCGGTTCATCGAAATCTGGAACCTCGTCTTCATGCAGTTCGACCAGCAGGCCGACGGCACACGCAAGAACCTGCCCAAGCCATCGATCGATACGGGCATGGGGCTGGAGCGGATCTCTGCCGTGCTTCAAGGCTTGCACAATAATTACGACATTGACCTGTTCCGCAATCTGATCGCCGCCGAGGAAGACCTCTATGGCTCGAAGGCCGCTGGCGATCAGCTGGCATCCTTCCGCGTGATCGCAGACCATTTGCGTACGTCGGCGTTTTTGATCGCCGATGGCGTACTGCCGTCCAATGAAGGTCGTGGTTATGTCCTGCGCCGCATCATGCGCCGTGCCATGCGGCATGGTCATCTGCTCGGCGCGCGCGCGCCGTTGATGTACAAACTGGCGCCAGCACTGATATCCGAAATGGGCGCGGCCTATCCTGAGCTTGGCCGGGCCAAGGCGGCAATCGAGTCCGCTCTGGAGCAGGAAGAAGCCCGCTTCCAGCGTACGCTGGGCAACGGACTGTCCTTGCTCGACAAGGAAACCGCGAACATGAAGGCGGGCGATGCGCTACCGGGCGATGTGGCTTTCAAATTGTCGGACACGTACGGATTTCCACTTGATCTGACGCAAGACATTCTGCGTGGGCGAGATATGGGTGTCGATGTCGCCGGGTTCGAGGCTGCACTGGAGCAACAGCGCCAAGACAGCCGCGCAGCGGGTTTCTCCTCGGGAGATCAGGCTGCGGAGGATATCTGGTTCCGTGTTCGCGATGATGCTGGTGCCACCAAATTTACCGGTTACGACAGCACAGATGGAAAGGGGAAGCTGGTTGCGATTGCGGCCGGCGGAGCGCGCGTGGATACATTGTCACCAGGCGCAGCCGAGATCGTGTTCGATACAACCCCATTTTATGCCGAGTCTGGAGGGCAGGCGGGAGATCATGGTGAAATCGTCTTCGCGAACGGAGCGCGCTTCATCGTGCGTGATGTGCAAAAGCGTGCTGCTGATCTACATGTGCATATTGGCGAACTCGTTTCCGGTGAAGTGAAGCTGGGTGAGTCCGCAGACCTTCGCGTAGATGCGGAGCGTCGACGCGCCATCATGGCCAATCATTCGGCCACTCACATCATGCATGCGGCCCTGCGCAAGGTGCTGGGTGAGCACGTCACGCAGAAAGGGTCCCTCGTCGAGGCAGATCGATTCCGGTTTGACTTCTCCCACAATGGCCCAATGAGCCAGGCTGAGATCGAGGCCGTGGAAGACGAAGTCAACGCCCAGATCCGTGAGAACATGCCGACGGGAATTCAGGTGACTTCGCCGGACAAGGCCATCGAAGCAGGTGCCTTGGCTCTGTTTGGTGAGAAATATGGCGATGAAGTTCGTGTGCTGTCCATGGGCACGGGCGATGCGCGGCGCTACTCGGTTGAGCTGTGTGGCGGAACGCATGTGGAGCGGTCTGGCGATATTGGCCTTTTTGTCATTACGTCAGAGAGCGGTGTATCGGCAGGTGTGCGCCGGGTGGAGGCCGCAACAGGCGCAGAGGCAGTTGCCTTCCTGAAAGGACGTGCGCAGATCGCGGTCGATCTGTCTGAAAGCCTGAAAGTTCCGCTCAAGGATGTTCCGCGGCGCGTGGCGGCTCTGGGAGACGAGCGCAAGGCGCTGGAGAAAGAGCTTGCCGAAGCCAAGCGCAAGCTCGCCATGGGCGGCGGCGGGGCTGCTCCTGCCGGACCGGAAGAGATCAATGGCGTCAAGCTGATGGCACGTATTGCCGAAGGTGTCGGCGGCAAGGAATTGCGTACGCTGGTCGATGAGGCCAAGGCGCAGATCGGTTCCGGCATTGTCGTTTTCGTGGGCGTCGCGGACGGTAAGGCGGGCGTTGCCGTTGGCGTAACCAAAGACCTGACCGACACTTACTCTGCTGTCGACCTGGTGAAAGCGGCCAGCGAAGCCCTCGGCGGCAAGGGCGGTGGCGGCCGACCTGACATGGCCCAGGCCGGGGGGCCGGATGCGGACAAGGCAGACGAGGCGCTGGCAGCCGTGCGTGCCGCGCTCGCAGGCTAGGCGGCCAGGCCAGCAATTGACTCAAACGGCGGAGCCCCTATGTAGGGGCTCCGTGGTGATTTGGTCGGTCGGCTTGCAGCCACGTTAAACAACTTGCTAAAAGGCTGCGCGGATATTCCGAACACCCTCACGGCAAGAGTCCGGCTGGCCAGAACTTGGTAGCGGAGTATTGCGTATGCCCATTCGAATTCCTGACGGCTTGCCCGCGCGCGAAACGCTTGTGCGCGAAGGTGTGCAGGTGCTGGATGAATCCATTGCCACACGGCAGGATATCCGCCCCATGCAGATCGGCCTTCTGAATTTGATGCCCAATAAGATCGAGACCGAAGCACAGATTGCTCGGCTTGTCGGCGCAACTCCGCTGCAGGTGGAGCTGACGCTCGTCCGGATCGGCAGCCATGTTGCCCGCAACACGTCGGAAGAACATCTCATCTCTTTTTATCATACCTGGGATGAGGTGAAGGATCGGAAGTTCGATGGCTTCATCATAACCGGAGCGCCAGTTGAGCGGTTGCCATTCGAAGACGTGTCGTACTGGGACGAGTTGAAACAGATCTTCGATTGGACAGAAACCCATGTGCATTCCAGCTTTTTCATTTGCTGGGGTGCCATGGCGGCGGTCCAGCATTTTCACGGCGTTCCAAAGCATGAACTGAAAGAGAAGGCTTTCGGCGTTTATCGTCACCATAATCGCAAGCCGGAATCTCCTTTCCTCACGGGGTTCTCGGACGACTTTTCCGTTTCGGTGTCGCGCTGGACGGATGTGCGGCGGGAAGACATTCCCGAAGACAGTGGTCTGAGCATTCTTATGGAGAGCGATGAGACCGGTCTGTGCCTGCTACATGAAGCGCACGGAAACCGGCTCTATATCTTCAATCATATTGAATATGATTCTACATCGCTCGGCGCAGAGTATCAGCGAGATGTGTCGGCGGGGAAATCCATCAATGTACCGGCCAACTACTTTCCGGATGATGATCCCACCCGGACCCCGAAAAACCGGTGGCGCTCGCACGCGTTTCTATTGTTCGGGAACTGGATAAACCAGATGTATCAGACAACGTCCTATAATCTCAAAGATATAGGAACGGAGCGCGGCGGCGACAGTAAGGTCCGGCAGGCCAAGTAATCTTTGTTTCGCCAAGGGGCTCTCAATATCCGGCCAAGCCGGACAATAAAGAATGGTCGGAGTGAGAGGATTCGAACCTCCGGCCCCTGCCTCCCGAAGACAGTGCTCTACCAGGCTGAGCTACACTCCGCGCCGAAGAACGGGGCTTTTACGCCTGCCCAAAAATTTTTCAAGGGGGCAATCTGAGGTTCGAGGATTCAGGCTGCAACCGGCAATGTCGGCTCGTCGGCGCCGGGGCTCCATTGGGCGTATTTCTTCATCACGCCCTTGAAGAGCGAGCTCTGCTTATGCCCCTCCAGCCATGCCTGCAGCGCGGGCAAATCCTGCGCGTTGAACCAGTCCATGTCGGTGTGAGCGAACTGGCGGATGAACGGAAAGATCGCAATGTCGGCCAGGCTCCGTTCAGCCCTGACAAGCTGGCCCCCCTGCGCTGTGATCCGCGCGTCCAGATCCTGAAGCATTTCGAGACCACTGGCGCGCGCGGCGCCGGGCACGAGATCTTCGTCGGAATAGCGATTGGGGTATTTGTATCTGTCCAGCGCGCGCTTGAATGGACCATCATTGCGTGCGATCAATTCATGCGTCGTGTCGGGATCGGCGTCCAGCCAGCCTTCCGGATCGTTCTGCGCCAGCGCCCAGCGCATGACATCGAGGCTTTCATCCACAATGTCGCCAGAGGAGGTCAGCAAGACCGGCACAGTCCCTTTCGGGCTTGCCTCCAGCATCTCGGCCGGCTTGTCCCGCAGGACGACTTCACGGACCAGCACCGGGACACCGGCTATGGAGAGGCCCATCCGGCCACGCATGGCATAGGGGCAACGTCGAAACGTGTAGAGCGTATGCGCCGCGCTCATGCGTCTTCGCTCCGGCGTGCCTCCGGGCCCATATGTTCCTGGCCACGCTGGCGGGCGAGGTCGATCTGCTTCTGGCGCTCGGCAAAGCGGGCGCGTTGCTCATCGCTCATTTCGTCGATGCAGTGAGGGCAGGAAACGCCAGGCACATAGCTGGCCTCCGCCTTGTCCGCATCCGTGATGGGACGCTTGCAGGCATGGCACATGTCGTACTCGCCGGGCGTCAGGTCGTGCTTTACTGACACGCGCTCATCGAAGACGAAGCATTCGCCGCGCCATTTGCTGTCTGTCTCGGGCACGGTTTCGAGGTATTTCAGTATGCCGCCTTTCAGGTGGAAGACATCCTCGATGCCCTCCGATTTCACAAAGCTGGTCGCTTTCTCGCAGCGGATGCCGCCCGTGCAGAACATGGCGACCTTGGGTGAGCGGCCTTCGGCTTCAAGCTTGGCGCGGAATTCGCGGAACCATTCCGGGAACTCCCGGAACGTCTTGGTCTCGGGGTCAATCGCGCCTTCGAAGGTGCCGATGGCGTATTCATAATCATTGCGCGTATCAATCAGCACAGTGTCCGGATCGCTGATCAGCTCGTTCCACTCATTCGCCTCGACATAGGTCCCGACCAGCGCATTTGGATCCGTGCCGGGCACACCCATTGTGACGATTTCCTTCTTCAGGCGCACTTTCAGGCGCAGGAACGGCATCTCGTCGGCTTCGGAGAATTTCGCTTCAAGATCTGCCGCCCCCGGGATTGCGCGAAGGGCAGACAGCGCAGTCTCAATGCCATCAGCCGTGCCGGCAATCGTGCCGTTCACGCCCTCGGCCGCCAACAGGACGGTGCCCTTGACACCGGCACCACAAAGAAGCTGGGCGAGATCCGCCTTGCGGGCTTCAAAGTCCGGGAAGGAAAAGAACTTGTAAAAGGCTGCAATCGTGTAGGTCATGACGCGCCTTATGCCAGAATGCGGGGCAGATTTGAATATTGGCCGCGCAGGCTCGTGTCAGACCGGCTCAGACAGGATGCGCGGCAGTTTGAAGGTCACCGTTTCTCGGGCCGTCTCGATCTTGTCGAGTGAGACATCGAACCGCTCACCGCAGGCATTGATCACACCCTGCACAAGGTCTTCCGGCGCGCTGGCCCCGGCGGTCAGGCCGAGGGTTGAGACGCCATCAAACCAGGCCCAGTCGATGTTCTCCGCGCTCGCCACCAGTTCCGCCCGTGCGGCACCGGCGCGCTTGGCAACTTCGACCAGTCTGACCGAATTGGAACTCGTCGTCGCGCCGATAACGAGCACCAGATCTGTGCCCGGCGCCAGAACTTTCACGGCGTCCTGACGGTTTGTGGTGGCGTAGCAGATGTCTTCCTTGTGGGGGCTCGAAATGCCGGGGAAACGAGCCTGTAGTGCGGCGACAATGTCTGCGGTGTCATCGACCGACAGGGTCGTCTGGGTAACGAAGGCGACATTGTCTGGATCGTTGGGCTCAAACGCGGCGACGTCCTCGACGGTTTCGATCAACGTGATCGTATTGCCGGGCAATTGTCCCATCGTACCGATGACTTCGGGGTGTCCTGCATGACCGATCAGCACGATCTCACGGCCTTCGCGATGATGGCGTTCGGCTTCGACATGAACCTTGGAAACAAGCGGACAGGTCGCGTCGACATAAATCATGTTCCGGCGTTCGGCTTCGGCGGGCACGGATTTCGGTACGCCATGCGCGGAAAAGATGACCGGGCGGTCTTCCGGGCATTCGTCCAGTTCCTCGACGAATATGGCCCCAAGCTCCTCAAGACGACTCACCACATGCGCATTGTGGACGATTTCGTGGCGCACATAGACTGGCGCGCCCCATTTGCCGAGGGCTTCTTCGACAATCTGAATGGCGCGATCAACGCCCGCGCAGAAGCCCCGCGGGGCGGCAAGGCGGATTGTAAGTGGCTGCCTGTCGGTCATTTCATCCTATCTCCTGCCTGTGGGCGTTGCGCCGAGACGTCTGGGCCTTTAACACATCTGCAGCAACAGATGGACAGGCCTTTGCATCAGGCCAAGAAGGACACGCCGACGCATGATTAAATATGCCCCACTTCTCGCCGCGGTCATCCTCTCTGGCTGTGGAGGCAGCAAGCTCGCAGAGACTTTTGATACGCGCCAGAATGCCGGGCCATGCCCGCCAGTTGGCGCGCTGTATGATTCGTCGCGTTATATCGAACTTGATGGTGGCGGTGAACTCTACACCAATATTGAATATACCGGAGAGGTGATCGATGTTCGCCTGTTCTGTCGGTATGTCGGAACAGACCCACTGAAGGCGGAACTCGAGATCGATTTTGCGTTTGGCAAAGGTCCAGCGGCTGACGCGTCCACGCACACCTTCCCGTATTATGTCGCGGTGATCCGGCGCAGTGGTAAGGTACTCGCCAAGGAATACTTCAATGTCGATGCGAATTTCGGCGGTAACAAGCTCGCAGGTGCCACGGAAGTGATCCAGACCATCGAGATCCCGCGCGTAGACGAGTCGATCTCAGGCACGAACTTCGAAGTGATTGTCGGGTTCGAGCTGACCGAAGAGCAATTGGAATTCAACCGCGCGGGCAAACGTTTCCGCATGGATGCCGGGCAGTAACATCATGGCCAGTCTGATCAATGAATTGTCGGCGGCCGCCAGCGCCGCCTTTGAAGCTATGGGGCTGGAGGCGAAATGGGGGGCTGTGCGCCGGTCTGACAAGCCCGAATTTGCTAACTTCCAGTGCAATGGCGCGATGGGCGCTGCCAAGTCCGCGGGTCGTAACCCACGCGAGATCGCTGGCGAAATTGCTGCGGCGCTGAAAGAGCATTCGATGATCCTGTCGGCGGAAGTCGCCGGGCCGGGCTTCATCAATATCCGCGTTTCGGACGAGGCCATGTCTCAGCGCGCAGAATTCATTCGGACAGACGACATGGCAGGTGCGGAGCCTGCGCCGGACCCGAAAGTGACCGTGATCGACTTTGGCGGCCCGAATGTCGCCAAGCCGATGCATGTCGGCCATCTGCGCTCGGCCGTGATCGGCGACACGCTGGTGCGTCTCCTGCGCTTTCTTGGCGACAAGGTGACAGGCGACACTCATCTCGGCGACTGGGGGCTTCAAATGGGCCACTTGGTTACCGAGCTGTATGACGAGCAGCCGGACCTGATCTATTTCGACGAGAGCTTTGAAGGCCCGTATCCGGAAGAGCCGCCAGTCACGATTGATGATCTGGCACGCCTGTACCCTGCTGCGAGCGCCAAAGCGAAAGCAGATGCTGCGCGCAATGAGCGCAGCCAGAAAGCGGTCGCAGAGCTACAGGCGGGTCGGGCCGGCTATCGCGCCTTGTTGCGCCATTTCATCAATGTGTCCGTCGAGGCGTTGAAGATCGATTACGAATTCCTGAACGTGCATTTCGACCTCTGGAAGGGCGAAAGCGATGTGGATCACCTGATCCCGGGACTGGTCGAGAAGTTCAAGACGGCGGGTCTCTCTGAAGAGGATGATGGTGCCGTCATTGTTCGCATTGAGCGTGACAGCGACAAGAAGGACATGCCGCCCATCATGCTGGTCAACAGCCGCGGCGGCACCGGGTATCACACCACAGACCTCGCGACGATCGAAGACCGGATGGAGAATATGGAGCCGACGCCGGAGCTGATGCTCTATGTCGTCGACCAGCGCCAGGCGCTGCACTTCGAACAGGTCTTTCGTGCGGCGGAGATGCTCGGCCTGATCGATGAAGGCCATATGGAGCATATCGGCTTCGGCACGGTGAATGGCGACGACGGCAAGCCCTTCAAGACCCGCGAAGGCGGCGTACTACGCCTGGCGGACCTGAACACGATGGCGTTTGAAGAGGCGCAGAGAAAGATTGTGGAAGCCGGCAAGCTGCCCGAAGACATGTCGGAACAGGAGCGTCATGAAGTGGCTGCCGCTGTGGCCCTGGCTGCGCTGCGTTTCTCGGATCTGCACAATACGCGTACCAGCAATTACGTCTTTGACCTCGACCGCTTTACCAGCTTCGAAGGCAAGACCGGGCCCTACCTGCTTTACGCGGCCGTGCGGATCAAATCCGTTCTGCGCAAAGCTGCGGAGGCCGGTTTCAAGCCGGGCGACATCAAGATTGGCCATGATGCAGAGCGCGCCCTCGTTTTACAGCTGGATGCCTTTGCAGCCGCGCTCCTTCAAGCGCGAGAGAAACGCATGCCGCATGTCCTGTGTGAGCATGTGTACAACCTCGCCCAGGGGTTCAGCGCGTTCTATGCCGCCCTGCCGATCGCCTCAGAAGAGGATGCAGATTTGCGCGCCAGCCGTCTTGCCTTGTCAGCGGCTGTCCTGAACCAGCTGGAGACCGGGCTGGACCTCCTCGGCATCCGTATACCGGAGCGCATGTAGTCTCTACAGCGGTGTAGCTTGCCACTGAGCAGATCCTCCCTGATCTTTCGTTGAGAGATCAGTAGAGGAGTTATCAGATGGCCAAGAACGTGCCCGCGCCCGTGGACGCACCTGTGGAGCCTGCGCCGCAATGGGAGTTCGCGTCCCAATGGTCCAAGGCATGGAAAGTGCTAAAATGGTCCGGCGTCGCCCTGCTGACCATCGCATTCCTGACGGTGATCGGGCAGGGATTTCTGTTCTATCGCATCTTCGATGATGTGCACCCGGTGCTGGGATACAGCTTCATCCTGATTCTCGCCGCGCTGTTGCTGTTGCTGGTTGGCCGACCGCTGGCGTCATTTCTGTCGATGCCTGTCGCGGCGAAGCCACCGCACACGCCGTTCGATATAGAGAAACCAGACATCTCGCTCCTCTCCCAGCGCCTGAAATATGATCTGAAATATCTTGCCATGCTGAAGCGGAATCCGCTGCTGGCTGATGAAGTGTCCGCGATGGAAGAGGGTATCGCTATCGGTCGCGCCTTGCTCGCGCGATTTGCGATTGCGGGCGAGGAGTCTGCGGCCAATGTCGCTGCAGATCTCGAAGCTTTCCAGAAGGACCATATTGAGATTCATTTGAAGAAGCTGGATACGAAGGTCGACAAGCTGATCCATGCGGAGGCTGTCGGCGTGGGCGTAGCCACAGCATTTTCGATGAATGGCACTGTGGACGCTTTCGTTGTGCTCTGGCGCAACGCCAATCTCATCGCACGTATCTCTCAGATCTATTTCGGGCGCCCGCATCTTGGCGGCACGCTGCTGATCTTGCGCGATGTGGCCGCAATCGTGATCGTCAGTCGCGCGCTGGAGGATGTGACCGACATGACAGGCGATGTCATTGGCGGCTTGCTCGGTCGGATGGGTGGGCTGATCGCCGGGCCGGTCATGGATGGCGCGGTGAACGCGATGCTCACTCTGAAGATGGGCTATCTGGCCAAGCGGCGGTGCCGCGCCTTTGAGGGCTGGTCCGCACGGCAGGCCCGGTCGATTTCGGCAGAGGCGCTCGAGCGGGTGAAAAAGGAATCCGGTTCGGTCGCGACAGACCTGCTGAAACGGTGTGGCGGTCTGACGTCTCGCGCTGCCTGGGCGGCGGAACAGACCATGTCCGGCTCGCGCAATGCCTGGTCGATGGTTCAGGGCTGGTTCGGCCGCAAGCCATCGGAAGCATGATCCCCGCTTGGTTGCCCAAACATCTGGCAGGCGGCGTGGCAAGACAGGGGGGTGCTGACTCTCTGCTTGCTGGCCACCAGAATCCGCGCTAGTTCGACACTCATAGACGACCTCCTCCCGGGAGAGAGCGGGTAACCAGCCCCGCCGCCGAAGGCGCAACCGCCCCGGAAACGCTCAGGCAAAAGGACCGGGGGAGAGACAACACGCTGGAAAGAGGCGGGCCTTGTGGTGCCGTCTCGCCGAAGGAGCAAGCCCGTACATCGGGCGGAATCTCTCAGGCGCCCAAGACAGCGGGGGCGACGATGCGCAGCTTCGGGCTGCCCCGTCTCCTCATGAAAGGGCGTCATGGCCGAACCGACAACTGATAATCTGAAGCGCACTCCGCTTCATGACCTGCACGAAGAACTTGGTGCGAAGCTGGTTCCGTTTGCGGGCTATGAAATGCCGGTTCAGTATCCGATGGGCGTCAAGGACGAGCATCTCTGGACCCGGTCCGAGGCAGGCTTGTTCGATGTGTCTCATATGGGACCGTGCTTTCTCTCCTTGGCAGATGGCATTGGTGGTGGAGACGAGGCGCACGCGAAAATCGCTGCGCTGATTGAAACGTTGGTGCCCTCCGATATCGCCGGACTGAAAGAAGGTCAGGCGCGTCTGACCGTGCTGCTCAATGATGAGGGCGGCATTCTCGACGACCTGATCATCACACGACCAATCGGCGAAGAGGCGCAGGGGTCACTTTACATCGTTGTCAATGGTGCGGTGAAGGAGGCGGACTGGGCCCTCTTTGAGCGGACATTCGAAGGCAAGGCCGTGTTGACACGCGCCGATGATCGCATCTTGTTTGCTCTGCAGGGACCAAAGGCCGCCGAGGTAATGCAGGACTTTTTCCCGGGCTGTGCAGAGCTCAAATTCATGCGTCACATGCCGTTCGAGCTGAATGGGACTCGCTGCATCGTATCGCGCTGTGGGTATACGGGTGAAGATGGTTTTGAAGTGCTGGTCTCTCCCGAGGCGGGCGTGCCGCTGATCAAGGAGATGTTGACGGATGAGCGCGTGAAGCCGATTGGTCTCGGCGCACGGGACTCCCTGCGCCTGGAAGCGGGATTGTGCCTTTATGGTCACGATATGGATACCACCCGCGATCCGGTGGAGGCGGACCTTGCCTGGGTCATCCAGAAGAAGCGTCGTGAGCAGGCCAATTTTCCGGGAGCGGAGCGTATTCTGAAGGCGCTTTCCGATGGGCCGGCTGAAAAGCGCGTTGGCATCAAGCCACTTGAAAGGGCCCCCGCGCGCGAAGGCACAGTGATCGAGATCGGCGGCGAACCTGTGGGTGTTGTGACATCCGGCGGTTTTGGCCCCAGTGTCGATGGGCCAGTAGCCATGGGCTATGTGCGCGCGGATCTGGCCGAACTTGGCACGAAGATTGACCTGATGGTGAGAGGCAAAGCGCGCGCTGCAGAAGTTTGCGAGCTGCCTTTTGTGAAACCGAATTACAAACGCTAAGAGGGAAACGGGCGATGACAACTTACTATACTGAAGATCATGAATGGATCACGGTTGAGGGCGATATCGCCACGGTCGGGATCACGAAATATGCGGCGGACCAGCTCGGCGATGTGGTCTTTGTCGAAGTACCGGAAGCAGGCGCCAGCTTTGGAAAGGGCGACGACATGGCTGTTGTTGAAAGCGTCAAGGCGGCGTCTGACGTTTACGCGCCTGTGGCTGGCGAAGTGACCGAGGGCAATGGCGCGCTGGCCGATGCTCCGGAAACCGTCAACGAAGATCCGGAAGGCGCAGGCTGGTTCTGCAAGATGAAACTGTCCGATTCCGGAGAGCTTGGCTCTTTGATGAATGTGGATGCGTACAAGGCTTTCTGCGACGGCCTGTAGGGGCCTCCTGACACTCTGATGGAGTAACTAGCATGAGATACCTCCCCCTGACACCGGAAGACCGCGCAGACATGCTGGGCACGGTCGGTGCCAATTCGGTCGATGACTTTTTCACCGATGTACCGGAATCGGCTCGCTTGAGCGGTACAATCTCCGGCCTGCCGGACCATCAGGGGGAGCTCGCCGTTGAGCGCCATATGACGAAACTGGCCGCGAAGAACCGCTCGGCGTCGTCAGGGCCGTTCTTTGTCGGCGCTGGCGCCTACAAGCACCATGTTCCGGCCACGGTCGACATGGTGATCCAGCGCTCCGAGTTTCTGACAACCTACACGCCCTACCAGCCGGAAATTGCGCAGGGCACGCTACAGACCTTGTTCGAATTCCAGACTCAGGTCGCCGCGATGACCGCAATGGATGTGGCAAACGCCTCCATGTATGACGGCTCTACGGCCTGCGCCGAGGCGGCCATCATGGCCACCCGCGTAACGCGCCGGAAAAAGGTGATTCTGTCAGGCGGTCTGCATCCGCACTATGCCGCCGCCACGAAAATGGTGTGCGAGGCGCAAGGGTTCGAGGTCGTCCAGTTGCCAGTCGCCGTGGATGGTGAGAATGCGCTGGCCGATGCCGTCGACGACCAGACAGCCTGCGTGATCGGCCAGAGCCCGAACATTTTCGGAACGGTAACCGACCTGTCGAAAACTGCCGACGCCGCGCATGACAAAGGCGCGCTGCTCGTCTCCGTCTTCACTGAAGCCGTTTCGCTGGGCCTTGTCACGCCGCCCGGAGAGATGGGCGCGGACATTGCCGTGGGCGAGGGCCAGTCCATCGGCAACGGCCTCAATTTCGGCGGGCCCTATGTTGGCCTGTTTGCCTGCACGCAGAAACTGGTCCGCCAAATGCCAGGGCGTCTGTGCGGGGAGACCGTTGACGCCAACGGAGATCGCGGGTTCGTGCTGACGCTGTCGACCCGCGAACAGCATATCCGCCGTGACAAGGCGACGTCCAATATCTGTACCAATTCCGGCCTGTGCGCGCTGGCCTTCACGGCGCATATGACGCTGCTGGGAGGCAAGGGGCTGGAACAACTGGCCCTGCTGAACCATGAGGCGGCCTGCGATCTTGCCGATGCGCTGGAGGCAGTGCCTGGTGTCGAAATCCTGACGCCGCGCTTCTTCAACGAGTTTGCCTTCCGGACCCCGATGGATGCCGAAGCTGTTCTGGCCATGCTGGATGAGGCCGGTGTGGTCGGCGGCGTTCGCGCCAGTCGCCTCTTCCCCGATGGACATATGGGCGACGTCATCCTCTGCGCAGCTACAGAATGCACGACGGCGGAAGATATAGCCGCCTATGCTGCCGCCCTGAAGGAGATCATCTGATGACCGAGGTATGCGTGGAGCGCAGGATCGAATGCCTCGTTGAGGGCAAATGGAGATCTGGCCGTATCGCGGTCATGCAGCCGGAGCTTGATGGCGAGGACTGGCGTTGTGAACTGGATCTTGATTGGCCAGGTTACAAGAAATCATATCCGGTGATGGGCGTGGATGCTTACCAAGCTCTCGAATTGGCGCTGAGAGTTGTACCAGTCGAGATTATGGCCAGTGAGAGTTTTTGCCGCGGTCAGCTGCGCCTTTATGCCGAACAGGATCTACTCAACGAAGAGCGCCTCTACAAAGCCTTTCACGCTCAGCCTTATGGAAAGCCGTCATGACCATGAACACCCAAGGCCGCCCGACATCTCCCGTTTCAGCTGCCAACCAGTCCGTGGACACCGTGTCCGGTTCGAAAGGCTTGCTGCAAGCCGAGGGCCTGATCTTCGAGATCGGCACACAAGACACGACGGGCGTTGACCTGCCCACGCCGAAGAACCGCACCGGTCGCCTTGGCGGCGTTGCGCGCAAGCAGCCGACCGGCCTGCCGGGCCTGTCGGAGCCGCAGACGGTGCGCCACTATATGCGCCTCAGCCAGAAGAATTATGCCATCGATCTTGGCCTGTTCCCGCTGGGCAGCTGTACGATGAAACACAATCCGCGCCTCAATGAGAAACTGGCGCGCCTGCCGGGCTTTGCGGATATCCATCCGCTGCAACCGCAGGCGACCGTGCAGGGCGCGCTGGAATTGATTGACGAATTGGCCACCTGGCTGAAGACCCTGACCGGTATGCCTGCGGTCGCGATGAGCCCCAAGGCCGGAGCGCATGGAGAGTTCTGCGGCATGATGGCGATCCGCCAGGCTCTGGTGGCGCGCGGCGAGGCCGAGGCCCGAAAGCGCGTCCTGGTGCCGGCCTCCGCCCACGGAACGAACCCGGCAACTGCGGTTCAGTGCGGCTTCATCGTGGACGAGATCAAGGCCAATGCCCGCGGCCGCGTCGACATGGAGTCTCTGAAGGCGAAGCTTGAAAAAACCGACGATATTGCCGGCATCATGCTGACCAACCCCAATACGTGCGGCCTGTTCGAGACCGACATCAAGGAGATTGCCGACCTCATCCATGCGGCGGGCGGATATTTCTATTGCGACGGTGCGAACTTCAACGCCATTGTCGGCCGGGTCCGCCCGGGGGATCTCGGCGTCGATGCGATGCATATCAATTTGCACAAGACGTTCTCCACTCCACATGGCGGCGGCGGCCCGGGCTCCGGCCCGACCGTCCTGTCCGATGCGCTGGCGCCTTACGCTCCGGTGCCCTTTGTCGTGAAGGATGAAGATGGCGTTTTCCGTCTCGTTGAGGATATGGAAGGTGACGCCAAAGAGAGCTTCGGCCGCATGGTCGCCTTCCACGGCCAGATGGGCATGTTCGTCCGGGCCCTGACCTATATGCTCAGCCACGGCGCAGATGGCCTGAAACAGGCCTCCGAGGATGCGGTCCTCAACGCGAACTATATTCAGGCCCGCCTCAAATCCGTGATGACCCCGGCCTTTGAGGGCTATTGCATGCACGAGGCATTGTTCTCCGACGCCTTCACGGCAGACGGGATCGAAACCATCGACATTGCCAAATCGCTGATCGATGAAGGCTATCACCCGATGACGATGTACTTCCCGCTGGTTGTGCACGGGGCGATGTTGATCGAGCCGACCGAGTCGGAATCGAAGGCGGAACTCGACCGGTTCTGTGACTCGCTTGAGTCGATTGCCCGCCGCGCCGCGCAGGGCGACGAGACGCTGAAAGGCGCGCCTTACCTAGCCCCGATGCGTCGTCTGGACGAGACACAAGCGGCCCGCAAGCCGGTTTTGAAATGGACACAGCCCGACGCCAATTCCGTCGCGGCAGAATGAGCGAGCCCTATGGTGCAACCCGGCCGAGTGGTTTTGGCTGCTCGCGCCGGAAGATTGCGCTCCGTGCCTTGGCAAAGCCGACAATCATCGGTCGTTCAATGAAGCGATAGGTCATCGCCGCAACGAAGAGCGTGGCAAACAGCGCTGTGGCGTAGAGAATGATATTGTCCAGCGGTCCGGCATGTCCTGCCTGGAAGAGCGGCCTGAGCGCCGGAACCTTGGATAATTCCGCGAAGCCAATCCGGATCGGCGCCAGAATGATCGGGTGACACAGGTAGAGTGAAAAAGACCAGTCGCCGACACGCGCAAGGGCGCCATGCACTCTCATGAAGCCAGGTTCTATTGCGCGAATCCTGTCCGGCATGGCCTGTCCGCCCAGCCAGCCAATCCAGAAGACGATTGCGGCAGCGATCGCCCCGACAATGAGCGACACTATCAAGGCATCAAGGCGCTGGCTGAACGGCGCAGCTTCAGTGAGATCGAAACCGAGAATTCCGAGCGTCGCAACGAGTGCGCCGATACCGGCCGGAATGAGCCAAGCTTGCCGACGGTACAACTCCAGCGTGGCGAAGCCGTAAACAAGCAGCGTGCATGGCAGACCGAACCAGAACACGCGGCCCCACATCATCAACTGATCATCTTCGACGCCCTGAAGGCCGAGACTGGCCATCAGCCAGAACACAGCTACCAGGGTGAGCGCACCGCTGCGCCAGGCTACGCCAGAGCTGACCAGCAAGCCGACCACGGCACCCATGATGAACTCCATCGTCATTGGATAGAAGACCAATGAAACTATATCGGCTCCAAAAGGCTTGGTTAGTCCGAAGAATGTGCCCGCCGCGATTGCGCCGCCCCACCCCAACAGGACCCACAGCCAAAAGCGCCGCGGCAGCAGAATGATCAGTGTGAAGGCGAGATAGAAATAGATCTCGTGAACCAGCGTCCAGCCGACACCAAGCACCGGATGCGCGTTCTGGGGTACCAGAAAGTAGGATTTGATGAGGAATGGAAGAAGCGGTTGTCCTTGGCTGACCCGGTTCCAACCTTCGCCCAGACCAAAATCATTATACAGGAAGAACATGCCAGTCATGATCGCGGCGAACAGCCACCAGAGCGGGTAAATCCGGGTAACGCGGGCGAACAGGAAGTCCAGGCTGGAACGTACACCTGACCTCATGCCTTGGGTTACATGCACCATGATGAAGCCGGATATCACGAAGAAGAGGTCAACTCCGGCATATCCATTCGTGACAAAGCCATTCAGGAATGGCGTCTCCGAAAGGCCATTGTTGCCGATCGCCAGCATTTCCATTGCGCGAATGTGATAGACGACAACCAGCATGGCGGCCAAGCCGCGTAGGATCTGGATGGACTGAAGTTTCATGCCGTCCTCTAGCCAAGTTGCCGTTCATGACAGCAAGAATTCGCAAAATGTAGCAATCAGGTAACGCAGACACCAGACTTTGAACACATGCTGTCGATACCACTGGCGACACTCGATAATTTTACCATATTCAGCAGCATGGCAGACGACGAACCCTCATTGTCAAAACGAGCAGATGCTATGCCAAAGCCCTCAACAGGGCTTCGGAATGGCGTGAATGTGGCATTCCGCCAGATTCTCGCGCTGACGGGTCTCATCATGATCGTGGTCGCCATTCCAATAGCGTTTGTGACGCCAATCATACCGGTCGGTTTGCCCATTGCCATTGTGGGCGTCGTATTGCTGGGGCGTAATGCTGTTTGGGGGCGGCGCTGGATGGAGAGCGTGCTGGATCGGCATCCGCGTGTCGAACGGTTTGCGCCGAACTGGTTAATGCGTTTGGTTTTCGGTCGAGACAAGAAAGACCCGTTCAAGCCAGATCTTTAGCATTGCATTGCACTTTTATGCGTGCGGCGAGGAACAAATAAGCGTTTGCGCATCAGCCAACCCTTGAAGCCGCAGCAAATCTCAGCAGTATGCGCGTCTTGTATTTGCGGAAACGGGGCAAGACGAAATGCGAAGATTCCACGGGCTGGCAGCAGCCTGCACAGCTGCGCTTTTGCTGGCAGCATGCGGCGGCGATGATTCTAAAAAGGCTGACTCGAGCGCGAAGGAAGGGTTTGACCGCAATCCGTATCCTTCGACCTATCAGCCCTATCCAAATGATCCGGTCCTGATCACCAATGCGACCATTCTGGACGGCGAGGGAAATCTGATCGAAGACGGCAGCCTTCTGCTGAAAGACGGCAAGATTTCCGCCATCGGCAGCGATATCAAGGCGCCTGACGGTGTTGAGACCATTGACGCAAGTGGGCGTTGGGTCACTCCCGGCATCATCGACAATCACAGCCATCTTGGTGTTTACCCGTCGCCAGGTGTCAGTGCGCATGGTGATGGCAACGAGATTTCTGCCCCCGTTACGGCAGAGGTTTGGTCAGAGCACGGCGTCTGGCCGCAGGATCCCGGCTTTACGCGCGCTATTGCCGGCGGCATCACCTCCATGCAGGTTCTGCCCGGTAGCGCCAATCTGTTTGGAGGGCGCGGCGTAATTCTCAAGAATGTGCCGAGCCGCACGGTGCAGGGCATGAAGTTTCCAGATGCGCCCTACACGCTGAAAATGGCCTGCGGTGAAAACCCGAAACGTGTTTATGGCTATGGCGCCGGTCGTTTCCCGGGCGGGGCTCCCTATTCGCGCATGGGCAACGTCGCCGGGTATCGCCAGGCCTGGATCAAGGCCGCTGAGTACAAGCGTAAATGGGACAAGTTCGCAGATGAAGGCGGAGAGCCGCCTGCGCGGGATCTTGAGCTGGATACGTTGGCGGGTGTGCTGAATGGCGACATCCTCGTGCACATGCACTGCTACCGCGCCGACGAAATGGCTCAGATCATGGATATGTCCAAGGAGTTTGGATACAAGGTTGCCTCGTTCCACCACGCTGTCGAAAGCTACAAGATTGCCGACAAGCTGGCAGACTATGGCGCGTGTTCGTCCATGTGGGCTGACTGGTGGGGCTTCAAGATGGAAGCCTATGACGGAGTTCGGGAGAACATCCCCCTCGTACACAAGGCGGGTGCATGTGCCATCGTCCACTCAGACAGCGATGTTGGCATTCAACGCTTGAACCAGGAAGCGGCCAAGGCCTGGTCCGACGGCCAGAAAGCCGGGATCGACATTCCGAAGGAGGTCGCATGGACCTGGCTGTCGCTGAACCCGGCGAAATCCCTCGGCATTGAGGATCGCACCGGCAGCTTGAAGCCGGGCAAGATGGCGGATGTCGTCATTTGGTCTGGTGATCCGTTCAGCGTGTACACGAAAGCGGACCAAGTCTTCATTGACGGTGCGTTGATGTTTGACCGCGACCATCCTGAAACCAATCCTGTCATGGACTTTGAACTCGGCCAGCCTGGCGAAGGAGATCGAAAATGATCCGTACACTATTTGCAAGCGTCGCTGCGATCGGTCTGGCCGCAGCACCCGCCCTCGCCGAAACGATTGTCCTTCGCGGTGAGACTGTCTGGACCGGCACGGCGCAGGGGACAATTCCGAATGGCGTTGTCGTGATTGAGGACGATCGTATTGTCACGGTCGGCGGCGAGAATACCGAAGTGCCAGATGGCGCAACCGAAATCTCCGCGGCATGGGTTACGCCCGGCCTGATTGCGGCCTTCTCGCGAACAGGGCTTGTCGAGGTCAGCGCAGAAGATTCGACCAATGACACGATGGCCGCGAATTCCAAATTTTCGACATCGCTGAACGCGGCTGATGGCTTCAATCCCGATGCGACAGCAGTGGACATCACACGTATCGAGGGTTTTACCCGACTGGTCGTCGCGCCGAACACCGGCAACACCATTTTCGCGGGTCAGGGGTTCGTGGCTGACACAAGCGGTGATCTGGATGCGGACATTGATGCGCAAGCTTTCTCCTTCATCAAACTCGGCGAGTCCGGCGCAGGGCTGGCGGGCGGGTCGCGGCAGTCGGCCATGGCTATGCTTCGCGCCGCTCTGGACGATGCGCGGACGTATCCGGCCAGATACCTGACCCACAATGAAGGCGCTGCGCTGAACCGGCTGGATGCCTTGTCCTTCTCTACCGCCGCCCGGGGTCAACAATTGATGGTCATTCAGGCCAGCCGTGCGAGTGACCTGAACGCGGTGATGGATTTGGCGGAAGAATATCCCAATCTGGACATCATCATTGTGGGGGCAGATGAGGCTTGGCGCGTGGCAGACCGTTTGGCCATCATGGATATTCCGGTCATCATCAACGCATTTTCAAATCTTCCATCTTCATTCGAACAATTGGCTGCGACGTCAGAGAATGCTGCGCGGTTGGCGGATGCTGGCGTGACCTTTGCGATTGCAAATATCGGGGATGAAAGCCATCAGGCCCGGTTGGCGCCGCAATTGGCAGGAAATGCCGTTGCCAATGGCCTTTCATCCGACGATGCGCTGGCCGCGCTCACAACGGCGCCGGCAGACATTTTCGGTCTGACCGGGTTCGGACGGCTTGCGCCGGGCGCCCATGCGGATGTTGTTGCATGGGATGGAGACCCGCTGGAAGTAGTCTCCTCGCCCACAGCCGTGATTATCGCTGGTGAAGCGCAATCTCTGGAGTCTCGTCAGACTCGTCTTCGCGACCGGTATCTCAGCCTGGACGAATCCGAACGCCCACGCGCTTATTCACGTCCATGAGGATAAGGCTGGCGCTCAGGCGCCAGCCTTTGCATTCAGGCTTTCGATCAGTCCGCTGGTCACGGTGCCGGTCTCCGGAAGTCCGTGGTCGGCCTGGTAGGCACGAATGGCCGCGGCCGTGCCGGGGCCAACTGCGCCATCCGGAGTGCCGGGCTGATAGCCCAGCGCGGTCAGGGCCAGTTGGATGGACATCACCTGTTCAGGATTTCCGAGCTCCCAGGCTTGCGGCTCGAACTGGCCATTGGCTGGGCCATTGGCGCGCGAAGCAGTCCACGCATCCGTTTGCGCTTGGGCCAACGCGGCAGCTTCCTTTGAAACCGATGCTTTCAGCTCCATGACTTTTGCGGGGGCGCCAGCATCACCATTCTTGGCTGCAACCATAAACCAGTAAAGCGCTTCGGTGAGGTTGGGGCTGATACCCAGACCCTGCTCATACAGAATGCCCAGATTGTACTGGCTGTCGACGATGCCGTACTCAGCGCCCTTGCGGAACCATTCGACGGCGCCAGCATAGGATTGCGGACCGCCTTCGCCTTGCGCCATGAAGACAGCAAGGTCGTGCATGGCCTTTACATTCCCGTTCTGAGCGGCCTTTTCCGTCCACTGACGTGCGAGGTTCAGATCCTTGGGCACACCCGTGCCGCGCTCATGCAGCTTGGACAGAGTGTATTGCGCGATGGGAAGGCCTTTGTCGGCCGCGCTCTGCATCAGGGGCGCAGCCTCGCGCAGATTGTTCTCGGCGAGGTATTGCTGGGCAACATAATACTCAGCGACCGCATCGCCGGATGCGGCAAGGGTGGCAAGAGATTCTACTGCGGGGATCGGTGCGTAACTTACAGCGGTTTCGACCACCGGCGCTGTCTCTACCGGAGCAGGCAGTGCAGGGGTAGGCTGCGTTTCAAGCTCAGTGCCTTCGGGATCGGCCTGAGCGACAGCCGCCGGTGTGTCCTCTTCGAACAACATGGCGTCCGCATCCGTTGTCATGCTCGCGACCGTGATGTCCTCCGCGGCCTCTGCGGGCTGCTCAACAGCGTCTGCTGAGGTTGTCGCGGTTGGCGCAACTGGCGCAGCGGCAACGCTCGGCGTGGACTGTTTTCCGCGCAGATACAGATATCCGCCGACGGCAGCCCCGGTAATCACGACGGCAGACGCTGCGGCATACAGAGGAAGCTTGCCATTGCTGAACATGCCGGAGCTGCTGTCACGGCTCGCTATCCGGATAGGTTGAGATGGGCGTCCTGACGACGCAGCGATTGCGGCTTGCCGCGCGGCGCTCATGAAGTCCAGCTTTTCCTCTTCTTGCGGAGCCTCTTCAATGAGTGGATCGAACTCTGCTTCGTCGCTGTCGGAATGGTCCGCCAGAATGGCATCAGCTTCAACTTCTTCTTCCGTCGGGGTGTCTTCTTCGAACGGAGATGATGACAAGTCGAACTCGTCATCTTCGAAGATGTCGGATTCTCTCGCTTCGGTATGGCTGTCATCATACTCGTCGAGATCGACCAGAGGGTCGATTCCGTCGCCCGTGAGCGAGTCCGGCCCTGCGGTCAGGCTTTCATGGAAGTCATCGTCTGCGTCGACCGGGCCCGGTTCGGCCTCCGGCTCAACGAGTTCGTCAACAAGCTCAAAATCTTCTGTGTAAGCACTTTTCGCCGGTGCGGATGCGAGATTGTCTTCGGCGACTGTGTCGCTTTCATTTTCCGTCTCGACGTCGTCCGAAAAGAAGTCTTGCGGATCGTCAAACGCGGTCGAATCTTGCGGCAGGCCCGGCTCGAATTCCGCGTCATAGTCTTCTGATAACAGGCTATCTGAATCTTCCGTCTGAAACTCTTCGAGCAGACTGTCCGCATCAATGAAGCTGTCTTCTGCGCCAAGACCTTCAATCGGATCGCGGCTTGCTTGAGCCGGGTTGATCGTATCTTCCAGATTTTCCAGTCGCGTTGCGAGCGATGCCATCGCCTTCTGGATTGGCGACAAGGATGCGCTGGTCTGGGTCTGGATCTGGTCGAGCCTGTCGGACATGCCTGTCAGGGCGTCTGATAGATTGGCATCCGCGCGCTTGCGAGTTTCTTCAATTTCTGTCGCCAGGGTCTGGAGGGCCTTGTCCTGACGAGACTGAAGGCGACCAGCGACATTGGCGACTTGCTCGCCGATTTGCGAGATGGCTTCCGCTGTGCGTTGTTCACTTGCATTAACGCGCTTGTCGATCTGCTCACCAAACTCTTCGATCCGGTCTCCGACAAGTCCACCAATGCGTTTGATTTCAGAAGATACAGATTGGATGTCGTTGCTCTGACGCTCCTTGTCCTCGGAGACAGTACGGCGTACACTGTCAATCTCTGAGCGGATGTCCTCGAACACGTCATCAGCAGGCGCAGCAGCCGCCTTGCTGATCTCTTCTGCCAATTCCCGGCGCGTCGTGTCTACTGACTGGCGCACGGTTTCCATGATCTGCTCAAACCGGGATTCGAATTCAGCCCGCAACTTGTCGGCCATATCTGGCTCAACAGACCGGGACAGTGAGCCGATTTTCACGTCCAGATCGTTCAGCGTGGATTCCAGGCTTAGCAGCGCGGCGTCGGTGGTCGATTCCGCGCGATTGAGGCGATCCTGGGTTTTATCCAGCGCAGCGTTGACTGAATTCAGGGACTCGCTCATGCGCGCTTCAGCGGCGCTCAGGCGTTCCTCGGTCCTGTCGATGCCGGACAGTTTCAGGTTCACATGGGTTTCGAGATCGGACAGGCGGTCCGTGAACTCGCGCGACTGGGTCTCTGCTCGCTGCTCTGCTTCGCTCACCGCTGTGTCGATGCGGGAGGCTGTCTCGGCGAGCGTTTTCTCGACTTTGACCTCCATACCCTCGACGCGGTCGTTCAGCTCCGCAAAGCCGGTTTCCACGCGACCCTTGACTGCGAGGGCTTCATTCTGGGCGAGTTCGTTCTCTTCGAATACGTGGCTGGCCAGTTTACCGAGCGCCTGTTCCAGAGACTTCAGGGCTTCAAGGTTCTCCCGTGAGGAATCGTCATTCTCAAGCTTCTGAACCTTCGCCTGTAGCGCTGCGTAGGTTTCCTGCAGTTCCTCGATGAGGCCATCGACACGTGAGGCGACCGTCGACGAACTCTGTTCTGCATCTTCCAGTCGGGCCACGAGGCCGAGAATGGTGTGATCCATCCCTGTGATGGCAAGGGTTGAGCGGGCTTCAGTCGCTTCGATGCGGCGCGTCAGCTTGTCGATCGTATCATTGGCGGCGTTCGGGGCAGGGCGGCGATGTTCGAAGGGGGCGGCAACTTCGTTTGGCTTGGACGATTCGACCGACATGAGGAGACGGTTCAGGTATTCCCCGAGCGTTATCCCCTCTGCATGTGCAGCTTCTCGCGCGGCATCGCGCGCGCGTTGGTCAATTCCTTTGACGCTCCAGGGCCCCGTCTGGCTCATCACTGCTCTCCTAAGCACGCTCAGATTGCCCGTGGATACTGAGAATCCGGGCAAGTTTATCCATCTTCACGAACTTTGATGGCAGGCGCCGGATTAAGGTGAGGTTAAAGGTAAAGAAAACCCGTAAATTTGGTAACCTTGGGCCAAGACGCGGGAGTGACGGGATACGAAAATAAAAGTTTACGTTGACGTTCGCGTAAGCCGTGATCTAGATTTGCGTCATGATGAACAACAAGCTCTCCAAAATTTCCGCTGCGGACTCCCGCACCTACACAATTTCCGAGCTTGCTCGCGAGTTCGGCGTAACGCCACGGGCGCTCCGGTTTTATGAGGACAAAGACATGCTCCATCCCGCGCGGGATGGGATGACGCGTGTCTATTCCAACCGGGACCGCGCGCGGCTGACTATCATTGTCAGGCTGAAACGTCTCGGCCTGCCACTCGCGGATATCCGCGAAATTCTCGATCTCTACGTTCTGGACGATGGGCAACGGGCCCAGATGCGGATGTCGCTCGACAAGTTCCGCAAGCAGGTCAAGGAACTGGAAATTCAGCGCGGCGATATCGATACCGCGCTGACCGAGCTGCGAAAGGGTATTGCCTGGCTTGAAACGCAGATCGCCAATACCGGGCCGTCTGACGAAAATAAGCGACAATTGGCGGCATATGACGAGATTGCCCGCCGACAGCTCGACGAAGTTTGATCTGAGCCAACCCAATTCTCGCCCCACCCAGCAGATGCCGCGGTGGGGTTAAATCATTTAGACAGGCGCTGCACGGGAGCAATCCAGTCGAGCGCCGGATTTACAGGAAGCACACAATGCCCCGTTACGACGCGCCAATTCGCGACATGCAATTCATCCTGCAGGAACTGCTGGAGATTCAGAACTATTCAAACCTTCCCGGCTTCGAGGAGGCTACGCCTGACCTTGTGAATGCGATCCTGGATGAGGGAGGCAAGTTCGCCAAGGAAGTCCTGTTCCCACTCAATACAATTGGCGACAAACAGGGCTGTGTTCGCAGTGACGATGCCAGTGTGAAAACGCCAGATGGCTTTCCAGAGGCCTATAAGCAGCTGGTTGAGAATGGCTGGCCGCTTCTGTCGGCGCAGCCTGAAATGGGCGGTCAGGGCCTGCCGCATGTCGTCAATATTGCGTGGACGGAAATGGTCTCGTCCGCGAATATGGCGTTCGGCATGTATCCGGGCCTGACGCACGGCGCATTCCAGGCGCTGATGGCGGGTGGATCTGAAGAGCTGAAAGCGAAGTACGGCCCGAAAATGGCCTCTGCCGAATGGGCCGGTACGATGAATTTGACCGAGCCGCATTGCGGAACGGACCTCGGCCTGATGAAGACTAAGGCCGTGCCGCAGGGCGACGGCACCTACAAGATTTCCGGCCAGAAGATCTGGATTTCCGGCGGCGAGCAGGATCTCACCGAGAATATCATTCACCTCGTGCTTGCGCGTATCGAAGGCGCGCCGGAGGGCATCAAGGGTGTGTCGCTTTTTGTCGTTCCGAAATTCCTCGTCAACGAGGACGGTTCACTGGGTGAGCGCAATGCGTGTTCCTGTGGTGGCCTTGAAGAGAAGATGGGCATTCACGGCAATGCGACCTGCGTCATGAACTATGATGGCGCCACCGGCTGGCTGGTCGGCGAAGAACACAAGGGCATGCGCACCATGTTCGTCATGATGAATGAGGCGCGCCTTGGTGTTGGCCTGCAGGGGCTCGCGCAGGCTTCCATCGCTTATCAGAACGCCGTCGACTTCGCGAAAGACCGACTGCAAGGCCGTTCCTTGACCGGGCCGAAGGCGCCAGAGCAGCCAGCTGATCCGATCATCGTGCACCCGGATGTGCGCCGCATGCTTATGGACCAGAAGGCCTTCATCGAGGGTGCACGGGCGCTGACCTACTGGACCGCATTCCAGGGCGACCTGCAGCACAAGTCGCCGGATGAAAAGGTTCGCGAAAAGGCTGGCGACTATATGGCTCTGCTGACACCCGTTATCAAAGCCTACCTCACCCATATGGGGTTCGAGAAAGCCAATCAGGCGCTGCAGCTTCATGGTGGATCAGGCTTCACTCAGGAATGGGGCCTTGAGCAATACGTCCGCGATTGTCGCATTACACTGATCTATGAGGGCACCAATGGCGTGCAGGCGCTGGACCTGGTCGGTCGCAAGCTTGCCGCCAATGGCGGTCGTGCGGTGTTCAGCTTCTTTGCCGAAGTCGATGAATTTGTCAGCGCGATTGAGGGTGACGCAGATCTTGCTCCATTCGCGGAGGGCCTTTCGACCCTGAAGGGACAGCTCCAGGAAGCGACAACCTGGCTGATGCAAAACGGCATGACCGATTTCAACAATGCCGGCGCGTCGAGCCATGATTACCTGCATCTTTTCGGCCTGACCGGGCTGGCACTGATGTGGGCAAAAATGGCGAAAGTCGCGTTGGAAAAGAAGGCTGAAGCCGACCCTTATTATCAGGAGAAGCTGGCAACTGGCCATTACTTCCTGGATCGTATGGTGCCGGATGGCGCAGCGCATCTCGCAAAGGTGAAGACCGGCGCGAAAACGATGATGGCTCTGCCGGCTGAGGCGTTCTAGGCGCGGATCGGAATTTTGATGGCGCGCAGGCCTGCTGAGTCAGGTTTGCGCGCTATCACACAAATAATTCATGGAAATCCCGCCGTTTTGACGTTGGGATAGGGCTGGGAATCCGGCGGTTCCGTCGCTACATGTTTACGTGAACGTAAGCGGCAACCGATCGCCGTGCAAAGTGGAGGAACACAAAAAATGCAAGCCAGCCCCCTAGATGTCCCAAAGGCTGCATGGCGCCAGGACGAAGAGATCGAGATTTTCTCCGATGCCGTCGGGCAATTCTTCGAGAAAGAATGTGTGCCGCACGCTCCGCAGTGGCGCAAGGATGGCATTGTTCCGCTGGAAATCTGGAAGAAGGCTGGTGAGATGGGCCTGTTGGGCGCGTCCATTCCTGAAGAGTATGGCGGCGCGGGCGGTGACTTCCGCCATGAGGCCATCATCATTGAACAACAGCAGTGGAAAGGCGTCGACGGGTTCGGCATCACGTTGCACAACGCCATCATCGCGCCTTACATCGTGTCTTACGGGACAGAGGAGCAGAAGCGTCGCTGGCTGCCCGGTATATGCTCGGGCGAATTGGTCACTGCAATTGCAATGACCGAGCCGGGCGCTGGCTCGGACCTGCAAGGCATGAAGACGACGGCAAAACGCGATGGAGACGAGTACGTAATCAACGGCTCCAAGACGTTCATCTCGAACGGTCAGACCGCGAATTTGATTCTTCTCTGCGTAAAGACAGATCCGACGCAGGGCGCCAAGGGGATCTCGATCATCGCTGTCGAGACCGACAAGGTTGAGGGCTTCCGTCGCGGACGCAATCTTGAAAAGGTCGGCCAGCACGCGGCGGATACGTCTGAACTTTTCTTCGATGATGTCCGTGTGCCCGCGTCCGCCCTGTTGGGTGAGGTCGAAGGCAAGGGCTTTATCCAGTTGATGCAGAAACTGCCTCAGGAGCGCCATATCATTGGCCTTCAGGGCGTTGGCATGATTGAGCGGGCCATTCACGAGACAGTGGAATATGTCAAAGGACGCAAGGCCTTCGGTCAGACCATTTTTGACTTCCAGAACACGCAGTTCAAACTGGCCGAGTGCAAAACCGAGGCAACGGTCGCCAAAGTGTTTGCAGATCACTGTACGGAGCGCCTTCTGAAAGAGGAGCTGGATGCATCCACGGCGTCCATGTCCAAATACTGGATCTCGGATTTGCAGTGCAAGATCATCGACGAGTGCCTGCAGCTTCATGGCGGCTTTGGTTACATGGATGAGTACCCAATCGCGCAGATGTATGCGGACGCACGCGTCCAGCGCATCTATGGTGGTGCCAATGAAGTCATGAAAATGCTGATCGCCCGAACATTGTAATGGATCGATCAGGCAAGGTGTAGACGGGAAGGGTGATGAAGAACGGATTGGCATGGCTGGGCATTACGGTCGCGGTGATCGCCGTGAACCTTGGCCTGTCCATGTTTCAACCGTACTCGGAATCCAGAATTTTGGGATTGCCCCTTCATCTGAGCCTTGCGGCGTTGGCATTTGTGTTCGGTCTGGTGATGTTCGCTTCGCATCGCGTTTATGCGTCGTCGGTGAAGAAGCTCCGGGCTGCCGGGCTGACCGACGCTGAAATTGAGATGGTCTCTCAAGAGAAAGATCCCGAGGCTAAACTGCGCGAAATACTTGGGCGCAAGAAGGGTGATCATGCCTGACAGCCATCTCATCCGTGACGTATTCCCGACGCCCAGCCCGTCATCAACTTCGCTTGGCTTCGAACTTCTGGCGCTTGACATGACGGCGTTGACGACACGAGTGCGGTTTGAAGGGCGGCCCGAATTCTGTAACCCGGCCGGCGTCATTCAGGGTGGCTATCTCGTAGCCATGATGGATGATACAATCGGGATGCTCGCCGGGATGAAGGCGGGCAAGACCAAACTGCCTTCGACGGTCGATCTGCATACGCATTTTCTACGCCCTGTTCGCAAGGGCGTGATCGAAGTTTCGGCGCGCCTGCGCAATGTCGGCAGGGCCATGGTATTCGCCGAAGCTGAACTCTACGATTCCCGCGGCAAGGAAGCAGCCCGCTCCACCGCGAGTCTAACCCTCAATCCGGTTTTGAAGCCGGCCACTTGAATATTCGTTTAAAAGGGAGCTACTCCAATGACTGAAGCCTATATCTACGATGCGGTGCGTACGCCCCGCGGCAAAGGCAAGAAAAGCGGATCACTGCACGAGATCACCTCGCTCAGCCTCGCTACGCAAGTTCTTCAGGCCATCCGTGACCGGAATGAGCTTGACACCTCCAAAGTTGATGATGTCGTGCTCGGGTGCGTCAGCCCGGTGGGAGAGCAGGGCGCAGACATCGCGCGCGTTGCCGTACTGAACGCCGAGTATGCCGAGACGACAGCCGGTGTGCAGGTTGACCGGTTCTGCGCCTCCGGCCTTGAAGCCTGCAACATGGCCGCTGCGAAGGTCATGACCGGCGAGGCTGACATGGCCATCGGCGGCGGGGTCGAAAGCATGAGCCGCGTGCCAATGGGCGCATCCGGCGGGGCATGGTCTTCTGACCCTCAAGTTGCCCTGAAGACCTACTTTGCCCCACAGGGCATCGGCGCTGACACGATCGCCACAAAGTATGGTTTTTCGCGCGATGACGTGGACGCTTTCGCTGTTGAAAGCCAGAAGCGCGCAGCAAACGCCTGGAAAGAAGGTCGCTTTGCCAAGTCCATCGTTCCGGTGAAAGACCAGATGGGCGGCATCCAGCTCGATCACGACGAACATATGCGTCCTGACGCAGACATGCAGTCTCTGGCAGCGCTGAACCCGTCTTTTGCTGGCATGGGCGCCATGGGTTTTGATGAAGTCATCAAGCAGCGTTACCCGGAGCTGGAAGCCATCAATCACGTTCACCACGCCGGTAACTCATCCGGTATTGTGGATGGTGCATCGGCTGTGCTGTTTGGCTCAAAGGAAATGGGCGAAGCCCTCGGCCTCAAGCCGCGTGCCCGCGTTCGCGCGATGGCCTCTATCGGTTCCGAGCCTGGCATCATGCTGACCGGACCGACCTATGTGACCCAGAAGGTTCTGAAGAAGGCAGGTATGGAGGCCGGTGACATTGACCTCTACGAGCTGAACGAAGCTTTCGCATCGGTCGTCTTGCTGATGATGCAGAACCTGAACATCCCGCATGAGAAAATGAACGTGAATGGCGGCGCGATCGCAATGGGTCACCCGCTCGGCGCGACCGGCGGCATGATCCTTGGCACGATGGTGGACGAGTTGGAACGTTCCGGCAAGGAAACTGCTCTCGTCACGCTGTGCGTCGGCGCCGGCATGGGCACCGCCACGATCATCGAGCGCGTTTAATCCAGATACAGACGAACGGAATATACGATATGAAACTCGAAACATTCGGTTGGGACGTCGACAGCGACGGTATTGCCCACGCAACATTCGACGTGCCAGGTCGCAGCATGAATACGCTGACGGCAAAAGCAGTCGCCGACATCATCGCGATCTCCAAAGAGGTTGCCACAAACGATTCTATCAAGGGGCTCGTCTTGTCCTCGGGCAAGCCAAGCGGCTTCTGCGCCGGGGCAGACCTTGGCGAAATGAATGAAAACGCTGGCGGCGGCAAAAGTGCGTCGGACATGTCTGAAGCGGAGCTGAAGAAGGCGCAGTTCGAACGCGGCTTCTCCCTCAACAAGACGCTCCGCGAGCTGGAGACCTGTGGCAAGCCGGTGGCTGTTGCGCTGAACGGCCTCGCCCTTGGCGGCGGTCTCGAAGTAGCGCTTGCCTGCCATTACCGCGTTGCGGCCAATGACAATCCAAAGCTGCAATTCGGTCTGCCGGAAGCCAAGATCGGTCTTCTGCCCGGCGCTGGCGGCACGCAGCGTCTGCCGCGTCTCGTTGGCGTGCAGGCGGCGCTACCGCTGATCCTGCAGGGCGAAAGCTTCAATGCAGAAAAAGCGCTCGCCATGGGTGTGGTGCAGGAACTTGCTCCGTCTGCTGAAACCGTCGACAAGGCGAAAGCCTGGGTCAAGGCAAATCCGAACGCCAAAGCGCCTTGGGACGAAAAAGGCTTCAAGGTTCCAGGCGGTGTCGTCCACCGTCATCCGGGGGCTGGCCAGGTTGCGACCATGTCGAACGCAATGCTGATGTCCAAGACCTATGGCAACTATCCGGCACAGAAGAACATTCTGTCCTGCATCTATGAGGGCATTCAGGTGCCGATTGATGCAGGCCTTCGCATCGAAACGCGTTACTTCATCAACACGCAGCAGCGCCCGGAAGCGAAAGCCATGATCCGTTCGCTGTTCCTCTCGATGCAGGAACTGTCCAAGGGCGGCAACCGCCCGGCAGGGTATCCGAAGACAGAGTTCAAGAAGATCGCTGTCATCGGCGCCGGTCTGATGGGGGCAGGCATCGCCTATGTTCAGGCAAAAGCTGGCATCCCGACCGTTCTCGTGGACGTGTCCAAGGAGAATGCCGAAAAGGGTAAGGACTATTCCCGTCGCCTCGTCGAGAAAGCTGTGTCTCGCGGCAAATCGTCGAAGGAGAAGGGGGATGCCCTGCTCGACCTGATCACGACGACGGACAATTATGATGACGTCAAAGGGGCTGACCTGGTCATTGAGGCCGTGTTCGAGAATGTCGAACTGAAGGCCAAGATCACCAAGATGGCGGAAGACGTACTGGACGCGGATGCTGTGTTCGGCTCCAACACGTCTACGCTGCCGATCACCGGTCTTGCGGAAGCCTCACAGCGCCCGGAAAACTTCATCGGCATTCACTTCTTCTCGCCAGTCGAGCGGATGGGGCTCGTTGAGATCATCAGTGGTGAGAAGACGAGCGAAGCGACGCTTGCCAAGGCGGTTGACTATGTTCTTGCCATTCGCAAGACGCCGATCGCCGTCAACGACAGCCGCGGCTTCTACACATCCCGCTGCTTCGGCACGTATACACGGGAAGGCATGGAAATGCTGGCCGAAGGCATCAAGCCGGCCATCATCGAGAATGTCGGCCGTCAGTCCGGCATGCCGATGGGACCGCTGGAGGTGTCTGACTCTGTCGGTCTCGATACCGCGCTGAAGGTTACGCGAGCCACGGCTGAAGCGGCCGGTATTGATCTGCAGTCCGATGACCGTACGCAATTCCTGGCTTGGCTGGTCGAGGATCAGGAGCGCGTCGGCCGCAAGGCGGGCAAGGGCTTCTACGACTATAATGAAAAAGGCAAGCCGGAACGTCTCTGGCCAGACCTGAACAGCCGTCTGGAAGTGAAGGTGGACGAATGCCGGCCGGACCTGAAGCAGCATCTGAAAAATCGTTTCCTCGTGCGCCAGGCCATCGAAGTGGCCCGCTGCTTTGAGGAAGGCGTCATCACAGATGCGCGGGATGCGGACATTGGCTCGATCCTCGCTTGGGGCTTTGCGCCGTATACGGGTGGTTGCTGCTCCTATGTCGACCTCGTCTGGGGCATCAGGGAGTTCGTTGCCGAGGCTGACCGTCTGGCGGCCAAGTATGGCGAACGCTTCGAGCCACCAGCGCTGCTACGCGACATGGCCGAGAAGGGAGAAGGTTTCTACGATCGCTTCCCGCCAGCCGGAAAAGCAGAGAAAGCAGCTGCGTAAGAATTCCACAAGGAATTGAACCAAAAAATATTAGGGTCAATAGTGTTTATTACACTATTGACCCTTTTTTCTATTGATTGCCGCAACCAAAGCGGGAATGATTTGTCCCCGCGATCAATTTTGGTTGCGGGAATACAGGGGAAATATATGCTAAAATACGTTGCGGTCGCGGTGGCCGTTGTTTCGTTGGCTGCGTGTGAGACCACTTCGAGCCGTCCGTACACACCATCTACAGACAATATCATGGCTTTTCAGTCTGCTCTCACTGATGGGGGAGAGAAAGTGCAGCTTAGTGCATTCACGACTGCGGCTGGCGTGGAGAGTGATATGACGTGTCGTGCGCTAGGGGCCCTAGAAGTGGCGCCTGGCAAAACGCCCGTTTCATTCATCGAAGGGGCCATGCGTGACGAGCTTTTTGCGGCTGGTGTCTACGATCAGAAAGACGGATCCGTAATCAATGGTAAGGTTACGAACTTGGAGTTCAACTCATTCGGAACCGGTTCTTGGAAAATCGCTCTTCAGCTTTCTTCAGATGCATTTCCTCAGGGGTACGAAGTTTCAACTGATTACAGCTTCAAGACGAGTTATTCAGCATTGAAGGCATGCCAAAACGTAATCGACGCCTTTACGCCAGCAGTTCAGGATCTCATTGGTAAGGCCGTTGCGGATCCAAATTTCGGCTCACTGGTGGCTGAGTAACTCAGCTAAAGAGCTGTATCGCCAAACTATGAGGCCGGAGCATTACTGCTCCGGCCTTTTTTGTTCAGCTCTCTGATTGTCCTAGCGTTTGGCGCGGGACCACCAGCCGGTGCGTTTGGGTTCGGCCTTCTTGGCGGGTTCCGGCGCAGGCTCCGGCTCAGGCGTTGCGGCAGGCTGTTCTGCCATGACAGGTTCAGCTTCCGGCTCCGGAGCAGGGGCCTCTACGGACGGTTCAACCACCTCAGCAACTGGCTCCGCCGCGTCTTCCCTGGCAGCAGGTTCCGCCTGTTCAGGTTCATCGGAGCTTGCTTCGGGCGCTGCGTCGTCAGTGCTCTCTGCAGCGTCTTTCTTCCGGGACCGGGAGCGACGACGCTTGAGCTTGGCGGGCTTTTCGTCTTCGCCAGCAGGTGCTTCGCCTGAGGTTTCGTTTGCGGCTTCACTGGAGGAGTCACTCGGTGTGTCCGAGGTGGCTTCCGCTTGTTCGGCCTCCGCCGGTGCGGGCGTTGGCTCGGCCTCTACTTTCGCTTCGCTGGACGGAATATCGTCCAGCATTTCCGCAGCACTCGCAGCGAGGCCGTCCAGATAGGCGCCGCCATCTGTTGGCGCTCCATCGGCTGCCTCGGTGCGGTTGTCGGAAGACCGGCGCCGCCGGCGACCTCCGCGACGGCCCCGGCGGCGGCGCTTGCGAGGCGCGCCATCCTCTGTGTCTCCGTCCCCTGACTCCGCCGAGGCGTCGGAGGTCTCGTCATCCTCGTCGCTGGCGTCGTCCTCATCGGTATTTGGTTCTGTATCCTGGGACTCGGCGGCATCCTGTTTGCGGCCACGACCACCACGGCGTCTGCGTCGCTTGCGACGGCTGCCACCGGCTTCTTCTTCCTGATCGGAGGAAGCCTCGACTGTCTCTTCGTCGGCTTCGTCCTCATCCTCCTCCGTGACGACCTGTTTGGTCGGCTTGGCGAGGGAGCGAGGGGGCTTGCGTTTCTTGGGCTTGCCGTTCGGGTCGCGCTCCGCATCAATGACGAAATCGCCGGGCAGCATGTCTTCGGAGGAATGGATGGAGACGGCAAAGCCGGCCATCTGCTCCACCTCGATCAGGGCTTCCCGCTTGTTGTTGAGCAGGTAGAGCGCCACATCGGTTGGCGCCTTCACGGAGATTGCCTTGAGGCCGCCCATCGACGCGCGCGCTTCGATGGCCCGGATCAGCTGCAATGCCGCTGACGGAATGGAGCGGCGACGGCCTGTGCCGTTACATGCCTCACACGGATCTGAGGTTGCCTGCAGCACACCCTGACGACGACGCTGACGGGAAATTTCCATCAGGCCGAATTGCGAGATCCGGCCATGCTGTACGCGGGCGCGGTCTACCTTCAGGTGTTCTTTCAGCTTTTTCTCGACGGCGCGATTGTTCTTGTTCTCGTCCATGTCGATGAAGTCGATCACGACGAGACCAGCCAGATCGCGTAGGCGCATCTGACGGCAGGCTTCCTCTGCGGCTTCCAGATTGGTGCGCAGGGCTGTCTGTTCGATGTTGCGTTCGCGTGTGGCCTTGCCGGAGTTCACGTCAATCGCCACCAGTGCTTCGGTCTGGTTGATGACGAGATACCCGCCGGATTTCAGCTGTACGGTCGGGGAGTAGATGGAATCAAGCTGCTGCTCGACGGCTTCGGCCACGAAGAGCGGATCTTCTTCCTTCCATTGCTGAACCTTCTTGGACTGGCTCGGCATGATCAGCTTGGCGAGATCTTTCGCTTCGCGATAGGCGTCTTCGCCCTGAACCAGAACCTCCTCGATTTCCTTGTCGAACATGTCCCGCATGGCTCGGTGGACCAGTCCGCCTTCGGCGTTGATCAGCGTCGGGGCTTCAGAGGTCAGCGTTTTCTCGACAATGGTTTCCCAGAGTTTCGAGAGGTATTCGTAGTCACGCTTGATCTCGCCCTTGGTGCGCTTGGCGCCAGCCGTGCGGACGATCAGGCCCATGCCTTCCGGCACGTCCAGCTCGGATACGATGGATTTCAGGCGCTTGCGGTCTGCGCCATTCACGATCTTGCGGGAAATACCGCCGCCGCGCGGCGTGTTTGGCATCAGAACGGAATAGCGTCCGGCGAGGGACAGGTAAGTCGTGAGCGCCGCGCCCTTGTTGCCGCGTTCTTCCTTGACGACCTGAACCAGCATCACCTGACGACGGCGAATGACTTCCTGGATCTTGTAGCGTTTGGAAATGGACGCGCGGCTGGCCTTCTTGCGGCGCGGCGCAGCTTCGGCTTTCGCCTCGCCATTCTCGTCTTCAGAGTTATCCGAGTCGTCAGACTCGTCGTCGGCGTCGTTTTCCGATTCGTCGAAGTCCGAATCGTCGGCGTCTGTTGCGTCGCCATCGTCATCATCGTCTTCGTCGTCGATTTGCGCCGCAGCTTCTTCCGCGGCCTCTTTCAGAAGGGCCTCGCGATCTTCCGCTGGCAATTGGTAATAGTCGGGGTGGATCTCGCTGAAGGCGAGAAAGCCGTGGCGATTGCCACCATATTCAACAAAAGCGGCCTGTAGAGACGGCTCTACACGCGTGACTTTTGCTAGATAGATATTTCCTCGAAGTTGTTCATTGCCGGTGGTTTCAAAGTCAAAGTCGTCCACCTGACCATTGTTGACGATCGCGACACGGGTCTCTTCCGTATGCGCGGCGTCGATTAGCATGAGTTTGCTCATGTAAAGGAACCTTGTGAGCCGGCGCAGCAGCTCTGGACGCGACATGGCGCCTTGAGCCAGCCGCAGGGCCGGACTGGAAATTTAAGGGGAGGATGCGGTCACACCGGCCCGACTGCCCCTTGGGCAGTACAGGAAAACCGGTTTTGACTACTGCACCCGCGTACATATTCTCTGCTTTCCGGAGCGCGGCGCCCGCTTGCCTTTTCGGTGAAGCCGGGATCGCTGTCGCGACGTTGGGAAACTTGCTTGGTAGGCCTGATTGGCTACTACCGTCTGATACTGCCCAATTTTGACACTCAAGAAAAGACCAAAAAGGACGCTGAGGCTGTGTAATACGTATCCTATGGTCAATGCTGGGTTAATAAACGGTCTGATAGGAAGTGCCTTCAATCCGGACAATGTGGGTTCCTGATGACGCTTTTACGCCTTGTTTTCCTTGTGATCGCCTTTGCGGGTGGGGGATTTGCCGCTTCGGCCGATATCAGCCGCGTGCAAGTCGTCGGCAATGGTGAGCCAACGCGAATCACCGTTTGGGCCGATAGTGAGCAGGAAGGACGTGCATTCCTCGCACAATCAGGTGAAGCGCGCAGCCTGATCGTTCCGATTCAGGGGGATGTAACACCTGCTGCCGGGGATGGTCGCGGCGGTGTCGCGACCTGGGCGCTTTCCGAAGGCACACTTAGTTTCGCCCTTGATCGCCCATTGATGGTTGCGCGCGTCCTGGCACTGCCTCCGGCCGGGAATGAGCCTTCACATCGAATCATTATCGACCTTCAGGCCGTTTCGGATGCCCGCTTCAGCAGCGTGGCCAAACGCGATATGCGCAAACTCGCATCCTATCAGGACAACCGGCGCAAGAGCGAACTGGCTGCCGAACTCGCGGCATTGCGTCCCGATGCTCCTTTGCCAGCATCCAGCCGCGTCTCCGAGAAGACCTATACGGTGGTCATTGATGCCGGGCATGGGGGCAAGGACCCCGGCGCGATGGCGATAACCGGTGGCAGGGAAAAGGACATCACGCTCCGCGCCGCCCTCACGCTCAAGAAAATTCTCGAGTCCGACCCGCGCTACACGGTGCGCCTGACCCGAGACACGGATGTCTATGTGGATCATGAAGTGCGGGTCAGCATGGCGCGCGACTGGGGCGCGAACCTGTTCATTTCGCTGCATGCGGATGCAGCGGGCAGCCGGACGGTGTCAGGCGCATCTGTCTACACGATCAGCGCCAGCGGCGAACGCCGGATCGACAAGGAAGCCAATCGCAACAATTGGCGAATTCCTCTGGAAGACGGCGCGCCCCAACGCGTGAGCAGCATCCTCGAAGACCTGGTCAAGCGCGAGACCAAGACGCGCTCTTCCGAATTCGCGGAGATGCTGTTGCCGGAATTGGAGAAATCAGGACCAGTCCTGCGGAATACCCACCGCGAGGCTGGCTTTTACGTACTGCTCGCCCCTGATGTGCCCGCAGTTTTGTTGGAGATGGGCTTCCTGACGAACAGGGAAGATGCCAAGCGCCTTCAATCCGAACAGGGCATTCGCAAGGCCATGAGCGCTGTGAAACGCGGCATCGACCGTTTCTTTGACAAGCAGGACATTCTGATGGCCGGGCAAGAGGCCAACGGGTGAATCTCCTTGCGGCGTGGCGTTGTAGCTGAGAAGCTTGCAGGATGAATTTGTTTCGTTTCCTTGCGGCATCTACAGTTCTGGCGGTTTCGACGGCTTGCGCGAGCATGGGTGGCCATTCGCCTTTCGACTCGTCTCTGATCAAGGATGCGCGGCCCGACGAAGCAAAAGCCTATAGCGATTTCCTGATTGCTCGCTTTGCGGCGATGACGAACGATCCCCAGATGGCGGCGGAGCGTTATTCATCCGCGATTGATACTGCGCCGGAGAAGTCCGGTATCGCGGACCGGGCCTTGTTCGCTTCACTTCTTTCCGGTGAATATCAGGAAGGCGTGCGTGTCGCCCAGCGGGCCAATCTGCTTGGCAGTGACGCGGCTCTGGTACGGCTTACTCTGGCGGTTGATGCCTTGCGACGAGGCAGGGATGCCGATGCGCAAACCATGCTGGAGCAGAGCCGGTTTGGCCCGTTCAATCGCATGATCGCGCGCGGTCTTTCTGCCTGGCGCGTGGTGGAATCGGAAGGAACCGGCGCGGCGGTTCGCTACCTGGAAGACGGTTTGAGCGGAGACCCGCGACTGGATAGCGCTGCGCTCTACATGATGGGCCTGATTGAATTGTCAGCCGGCAATGATGATCAGGCGCTTGCCGTGTTTGAGTCGCTTTGGGAAACAGGGTCGAGGCTGGCGGTCGGTGTCGAAGCGCATGCGCAACTTTTGGCCTATCGAGGACAGCGCGCCGAAGCGTTGGCGATGCTTTCTGAATTTGACCGGGAAATTGGCCACAACGCCGCTATTGCGCGTCTTCATGAAGCGATTGAGCGCGGAGACAAGATCAAGGTTCGCCGACTGAAGCCGGAAGAGGGCGCTGCGCTGGCGATCTACGTGCCTGCGGCGGCGCTGATGAGCCAGACTGATGATGACGTCTCGGCAGTCTATTTCGTTCTCGCGCTGGCACTGGACCCGGATCTCCATGTGGCCCGATCACTCTGGGCCCAGTCGCTCGCAAATGCAGAACGATGGGAAGAGGCCATTTCAGTCCTCGTGCGCATTCCGGACAGTTCAGCCTTTTACGGAACGTCTCGCGGCCAGATCGCCTGGGCCCTGCACAATAGCGGGCGCGATCAATCCGCACTTGCTGTTGCCCAGGATGCCCTGGAGAATTCGTCGGATCGTGGCCTCAAGGTCCAGATCGCTGATCTCTATCGCACGCTCGGGCGACAGGAGGCGGCAGATCGTCTCCTCACTCGCACAATAAGCGACGATGCACGACAGGGGCGAGAAGACTGGCGACTGTTCTTTGCGCGCGGCGCGTCTCGTGAATCTCTGGGAAAGTGGCATCAGGCCGAACAGGATTTGCTGAAGGCACTTGCCCTGCAGCCCGACGATCCGTCTTTGCTCAACTATGTTGGCTATCTCTATGTGGATCGGGGCGAAAATCTTGATCAGGCCATGAACATGATCCAGCGCGCTGCCGAGCAGGCACCAAATTCCGGTCACATCATCGACAGTCTCGGCTGGGCTCACTATCGGCTGGGCAACTATGACCTGGCTGTCGAACATCTGGAGCGGGCCGTGGAGCTAGAGCCGGGTGATCCGGTGCTGAACGACCATCTCGGAGACGCTTATTGGCAAGCGGGCCGCAAGCTGGAAGCAAAGTTCCAGTGGCGGCGTACCTTGTCGCTTGATCCTGCCGCTGAGCAGCGGGACGTCATTGAAGCGAAACTGACTGCGGGTCCGCTTGAGCCGGTGGTGAAGCAGGCAGAATCCGACAAGGGCTCAATGCTTCTCCCCCTCCAACCACGATAGAACGCCAACAGATCGAATGCCAACAACGCTTGCCCCCGCCAAGGTCAATCTTTTCCTGCATGTCGGTGAGGTTCAGGCGAATGGGCGCCACCCTCTCGATTCGCTTGTCATGTTTGCCGGTCCTGAAGCCGCAGATCGGGTGAGCGTGGAGACCGCAGACAAATTGACCTTGAATGTTACGGGCCCTCGGTCCGCAGGGCTTGAGATCGATGAGCGCAATCTGGTGCTTCGCGCAGCGAATGCCCTGCTTGAAGCCAGCGGGAAAATGCGCGGTGCTGCCCTGACCTTGGACAAGCACTTGCCCGTGGCCGCCGGGATCGGTGGCGGATCGGCGGATGCCGGGGCAACGCTTCGATTGTTGCGGGACCTCTGGTCGCTTGATGCCGACCTTGTTCAACAGGTGGCTGTGCCGCTGGGGGGAGATGTTCCGGTGGCTTTGACTAGACGCACAGCTCTGATGCAGGGCGAAGGCGAGCGCGTTCTTGTTCAGGAAGAAATGCCGACCCTCCCGGCAGTTCTGGTGAACCCCGGCGTGGATTGCCCGACAGGTGCGGTGTTTAAAGCTTTTGACGCAGCAGGTGCAGGCGCTGGTTTCTCCGAGTTGGCCCGCATTCCCCGGTTCGAAACCGCGACCACGATGATCGACTGGCTTGAATCCCAGCGAAATGATCTGGAGCCCGTGGCAATCGACCTTGTTCCAGTGATTGGAAAAGTTCTGGCAGCCATGTCGGAACTTCCGCAGGCGCGCCTTGCGCGGATGAGCGGATCGGGCGCGACCTGTTTTGCCCTGTTCGACACGCGAGATGCCGCGGACGTTGCAGCGGAAGATATTGCTGCGACGTATCCCGACTGGTGGGTTCGGGCGACGGGACTGGGGGATACCGCGTGACGGTCACCTACCTGTCTCTTGGCGCCGCATTGATCTCATTTGTCCTCTGCGGCGTGGCTCGGAAACTCCCTTTGCTCGACGCGCCGGATGGTGGCCGCAAACAGCAAAAAGCGCCCGTCCCACGCACCGGTGGCCTCGGCATTCTTGGCGCTCTAATTTTGGCCTTCGCGGCCTTTATGCTCACGTCAGATGTGGACCTGTTGAACGGAGCTTCACCGGCATCCCTTGGCGGTGCGATCGTGCTTGTGTTGGCCCCCTGGATAATCGGTTTTCTTGATGATTGGCTTGGGCTGTCTGCCAAGGTGAAACTGGTTCTTCTGATCGTTTGGGCCATCGCGGCGGCCCTGCCGTTTTTCCTGTCAGGCGAGCCGTGGGCATGGCTGATCGGGCTCGGCGTGGTGCTCTGGCTGATCGTGATTACGAATGCCGTGAATTTCATGGACGGTGCCAATGGACTGGCTTTGGGCACGTCAGCAGTCATGACTGTTGGGCTGTTCCCACTCTATGCGATTTTGATGCTCTGTCTCGGCAATTGTGTTCCAGACCCGTTGGGCGAGTTCGCTATCGTCGCGCAATTTGCGTTCTTTGGCGCAGTGCTCGGATTCCTCGCCTGGAATTTGCGCGGGGTTCTCTATGCCGGCGACTGCGGATCACTCGGCACAGGGGGCCTGTTTGGTCTTATGGCCGTGTACCATCTCGACGTCAGCATGGACGGCGTACGCACGGCTCTTCTTGGAGTGACGTTGGCCTTGCCGTTCCTCATTGATGTTATTCTCACGCTGGCCTGGCGCAGTCTGAAGGGGCGCAATGTGCTTCAGGCGCATACCGATCATGCCTATCAGCGACTGATCGCACGGGGGTGGGGCCACATCAGCGTAGCGGCATTCTGGTGGGCCATGTCGCTGATTTGCGCTGTGATGGGCGTTGTGACGCTCTTCGGTGCAGCAGAGGCGTCGCCGGATGGTTTTCCGACGTTGCAATTTGTTGCGCTGGCTGCGCTCGCTGCCATCGGCTCGGCATTCTGGTGGCTGGAACGGTCCCGACCGGTTCAGTAGGCGCGGCTGACGCAGAAATCTGCAAGGTCTTCCAGCGCTGAACGGTATGGTGAACTTTCCAGAGACCTCAGCGCGCCTTTGGCGAGTGCGGCGTAGGCTTCAGCTTCTTGTATGGTAGCTTCTGCTGCTCCCGTGGCGCGGATCAGGTGAACTGCATGGGCCAGATCTGCGTCCTGCTGGGTTTCCGGATTCATGGCCCGGTCCCAGAACAGGCGGTCTTCATCAGAACCGCGACGCTTCGCGATGATCACGGGCAGGGTGATCTTGCACTCGCGGAAGTCGTCGCCGACGGACTTGCCAATAACGGATGTCGTTCCGCCATAATCCAGCGCGTCGTCGACGATCTGGAATGCGAGGCCCAGATTTTTGCCATATGTCGCCAGCGCATGCGCGTGTTCGTCACTGCCCGCAGACATTGCGCCGGTCTCAGCAGCCGCTTCGAACAGGGCGCCGGTCTTTGCTTCGATGATTGCGAGATAGTCTTCTGTCGGCAGGTCACGGGCTTGCATCGCTGCCAGCTGGCGTACTTCACCTTCGGCAATGATGGTCGAGGCCGTGGCGAGACGATTCAGGATCTCCAGGCTGTTGGTTTCAACAAGCAGGTTGAACGCGCGGGCAAACAGGAAGTCTCCCACGAGAATCGATGCCTTGTTGCCCCAGATGGCCTTTGCAGCAGGCTTGCCCCGGCGCAAATCGCTTTCATCCACCACGTCATCATGGAGAAGGGTGGCCGTGTGGATGAACTCCACCGCAGCGGCCAGCGCGTGCGTTGCCGTATTCGGTTTGCCGACAGCGTAGGCCGAAATGAGAGTGATGAGAGGGCGCAGGCGCTTTCCGCCTGCCGACACGATATAGCCGGACAGGTCGGGAATCACGGAAATCGGGCTGGCGGCGCGAGTCGCAAGTAGGTGCTCGACCTGGGCAAGATCGTCGGCGACCAATGATTGCATGCGATCCACAATGGAACCGATGGCCTCTTTGCCTCTTGGTTTTGGCGAAAGGGTCACGTTGTTCATGGGCTCCCGTCATTTCTCTGTCGGAATGGGAAATAGTCTTACGAGACGTTCGCATCAAGCGCGCCGTGTCACCCGGACGCATCTATATCAGAAGTTGTGGCGCAACCAGACCCAGATCAGGTCGTTGGATAAGCTATCTATTTGCCAAACAGGAAAAAACCGGGAAAGGTCTGACTCATGAAGCCGTATGTAATGATCGTTGCGGCAGCGATGCTTGCCGCATGCACGTCAACCCAGTCCTATGGGCCCGCTTCGGGCAGTGGGAGGATGGGGTATTCCAGCCAGCAGATCGAAACCGGTCGGTATCAGGTTTCCTATACTGATTCCGATGCCTCTCGAGCCCGTGATCGGGCTTTGCTGCGCGCGGCCGAGCTGACGCTTCAGGAAGGTGCTGACTGGTTCGAAATCGTCAACAGCTACACCGAGCAATCGGCAGATGGCCGACGGACCGGTTCCAGCGTGTCCATAGGAGGGTCTTCTGGTTCCTATGGCCGCAGCAGCGGTGTCGGCGTAGGCGTTGGGATTGGCTTCCCCCTTGGAGGCGGGAGCGGCCCAGCCGTCACCGAAGTCCTGGAAATCCTCACGGGCACGGGCGAAAAGCCCGATCGACCAAACGCCTATGATGCGCGGTCGGTAGACATAAATCTGCGCGGGACGGTGACTGAATGAAGGAAGTCTTTCGTACCAATGACCTCGTCAAGCTGAGCTTTATTGAACATCTGCTTCAGGAAGCTGGTGTTCAGTATTTTATCGCGGACCAGCATATATCGGCAGTTGAAGGGAATATCGGTGCATTTCCCCGCCGCGTAATGGTTGCGGATGATCTGGCGGCCGCGGCGCAAACCGCCCTGGCAGAAGTCGAACCGGGCTAGTGCCGGGGGTCACAGAAGACACGCTATACCAGGGACGGGTAAAATTGTTCCAACCCGAGAAAGGGTTTCGGGCCAGCACGGATTCGCTCGTGCTCGCAGCGGCCCTCCCGGAAAAACTGAATGGGTCAGCTCTCGAAATCGGGTGCGGATGTGGCGGGGCGCTGCTCACGGCGGCCTACCGATTGTCGTCCATGCAGCTAACGGGTGTCGATATCGATGCCGGCATGACGGCGCTCGCCAGCCAGTCGGTGACCGCGAACGGGTTTCAGGATCGCGTGAACATCGAAACCGGAAATGCCGCAGAATGGGTGCGTGACAAGGAAAACCAGTTTGACGTGGTGTTTGCCAACCCCCCGTATTTCGAGCCGGGCCGAATTTCCGCGCCGGGTGCGGAGAAGGCGGCGGCCTACCTCGAATCCCTCAGCCTGGACGGCTGGATCAAGGCGATGGCGTTTGCTGCCAAGCCCAGGGCGCCGATCGTGATTATTCACCGGGCCGCAGAGCTGGCGAGAATCCTGTCGGTGCTGGACCGACTGACGGGTGAAATCCGGGTTCTGCCGATCGCTTCGAAACGCGATGAAGAAGCCCGGCGTGTGCTCGTGCGTGGACGTAAGGGGCTGAAACGCGGGCAGGTTCATTTGCTGTCGCCATTGATCACACACACAGAGGACGGCCAACCCAGTGCTCGCCTCGCCGCTATCCGTCAGGGCGATGCGATAGACTGGTAGTTCGGTTTCTCTGGGAATTGCCACATTTGCGGGTTAGGCTTTGAAATGAGGATGGGGCGCAGAAAGGGAGATGGTCATGTTTGGCCTGTTATTCTTTGGCTTCCTGACAGTCGGCCTGCTCGTGGCGATGCTGGGTCATGGCGGCTTTTATCGTCTGGTCACCGGGCGCGGCGGTGTCAGCAATGACCACGACGAATCCCGTTGGTCGTTCTGATCGCATTCCCATGCTTGCCTCGTTCCGCGCGCGGCTGTAACCCGGCACGATATTGATATCCGGACTTCTGCTATGACTGCACCAAAGGCACATGCCAAACCGAAATCCTTTCAGGATCTTATCCTGACGCTCCAGAATTACTGGGCCGAGAAAGGCTGCGCGATCCTGCAGCCCTATGACATGGAAGTCGGCGCAGGCACGTTGCACCCCGCTACGGTTCTCCGGGCGCTCGGGCCGAAAGAGTGGCGCGCCGCCTATGTCCAGCCTTCCCGCCGCCCAAAGGATGCGCGCTACGGCGAGAACCCGAACCGGCTTGGCCATTACTATCAGTTCCAGGTTATCCTGAAGCCGAACCCGGCCAACCTTCAGGACCTTTATCTGGAAAGCCTGTACGCCATCGGCATTGACCCGACCGTCCACGACATTCGCTTTGTCGAGGATGATTGGGAGAACCCGACGGTAGGGGCCTGGGGCCTCGGTTGGGAAGTCTGGTGCGACGGGATGGAAGTCAGCCAGTATACCTATTTCCAGCAGGTTGGCGGCCTCGACGTGTTTCCGGTGTCCGGCGAGCTGACCTATGGTCTCGAACGCCTCGCCATGTATGTGTTCGGCGTCGACAATGTTTATCATCTGCCATTCAACGATCCGGACAGCGAAGTGCCGCTGACGTATGGCGATGTCTTCCTCGAGAATGAGCGCCAGCAATCGGCCTTCAATTTCGAGCATTCGGATGTTGAAATGCTGAAGCGCTGGTTTGCAGATTGCGAGAACCAGTCAAACGCCCTGCGCGAAGCGGGTAAGCCGCTGCCGGCCTACGACTATGCCCTGAAGGCGAGTCACACCTTCAATCTGATTGATGCGCGCGGCGCGATCAGCCCGACGGAGCGTCAGGCCTATATCGCCCGTGTTCGCGACCTTGCCCGAGGCGCCGCAGCGCAATGGGCTGAGCAGGAAGGCGCCGGCGCCTAAGGGCGAAGACCCGCGCATTTGTCCATTGCGGCCCGTGGGAGTAGAGTTTCTCCCGTGGGAGGACGCATCATGTTTCGCGGGATATTGATCTGCCTGATGTTTCTGGGCGTCGCGCTCGGCGCTGATGCCAAGACCAAACGCGCCTTGATCATCGGCGTGGGCGATTATGAGCAACTGCCCGACCTTCAGAAAACAATTGGCGACGCGACCGGATATTCCGAGGCTTTCGAGGGGCAGCTGGGCTTTGAGGTCACCCGCCTGGTCGATCCGGGTACGATAGAGTTTCTGGAGGCGTTGGATGGTTTCCTTCAATCCATAGAGCCGGGGGATGAGGTTGCCTTTATCTTTTCCGGGCATGGCTGGTCGGACGGCGCTGACAATTTCCTTGCCCTGAGGGATGCCCCGCTGGAATCATCAGAGTTCGCGCTACGCCGTCAGACGGTGTCTTTGTCGAATGACGTGCTGGCAGAGATCAAGGCGCGAAGGCCCGGCCTATTGTTCGCCATCATCGATGCCTGCCGGGACAATCCCTTCGACACGGGTACGCGCAGCGTAACGCGAGGCCTGTCGCGGCTGGAGATCGTGCCGGGCACACTCGTTGTCTATGCGGCAGGCGCCCGGCAGAAGGCGCTGGACCGGCTGGGGCCGGAGGATGACTCGCCTTATTCGGTCTTCACGCGCAGCCTGTTGCCGCGCCTTGGCGACCCGGAGACTCCACTTCTGCGTAGTGTCGACGAGACGCGCAGCGAAGTTGCCGTGCTAGCGTCGAGTATCAATCATGAGCAGCGCCCGGCCATCTACTCGGACGTGTCACTGGATTATTGCTTCGCGGGTGAATGCCGCACCGATGTCGCCCTAGATCAGGAAACGGTCGACTGGGTAGAGATTTCCAGCGTCGGCTACACGGCGGTTGATCCCTGTACCAAATATGCGCGGCACCTTGAGAAGTATCCTGACGGGAAATTTGCCGAGGTGGCGCGCCGAAATCTCGCCAATCCGCCCTGCGCCCGCACGCGATTGCAGTTGAAGTCGGTGTCCTGGTTCGGAGACCTGAGCGGCCACACGGATGAAGTCTACGGTGTGGACTACAGCCCGAGCGGTCGGTTCGTGGCGAGTGCCTCAGCAGATCACACCGCGCGTCTCTGGATCGTCGGTATGACGCCAAGCCTTTATGGCCAGTCGACCGAACTGAACGGCCATACCGCGCCGGTCCTGACTGTGCGGTTCAGCCCAAATGAAGAGCGCCTCATCACAGCGTCTGAAGACGGCACGGCACGCATCTGGAGCGCGCTTGGCGATGAAGCCCGGCTTGTTCTGGAGGGGCATGACGATGTCGTCGCCTATGCGGAATACAGTCCGTTCGGGGACCGGGTGGTCACGGCCTCCTATGACAAGACCGTTCGGGTGTGGAATTCTCGATCAGGCGAGGAAATTTTGCGACTGTCAGGGCATTCGGCTGCGGTTCGCTCCGCCAGATACAATGCCGATGCCAGCCAGATCGTTACGGCGTCGAATGACGGCACGGTGCGCGTATGGGATGCGGAATCAGGGCAGCAGGTGCGCATGGTCGAATCCGGCGAATTGCCCGCGACCTATGCCACGTTCAGCGCGAATGGTGACCGTATTCTCGTAGCCTCTGCCGACAAGAGCGCGCGTGTCTGGGATGATGACGGCAATATGCTGGAACTGACGGGACACGAAGCGCCCCTGTGGAACGCAACCTTCAGCACCGATGGGGAATTCGTTGCGACCAGCGCGATGGATCTGTCCGGAAAGATCTGGGACGCGGAGACGGGAGCCTTTCTTGCGGGTGTGCAGGATCTCAGCATGTATGGCGCGAACTGGGTTGAGTTCTCGCCAGACGGAAAGCGGCTGCTCGTCTCCATGAAAGGGGGCGGCCTGCAATTGTGGGAGTTGACCTTCGGTGCGGACTGATCCGCCCATCTGCACGTCTGGCGCTTGACCCTGACGCCCGCGCTAGTATGCCGTGCAAGCTTGTAGTTACTGGCTGGACCCCTTCATGGCAGACCTGATTCTCGAACTCTTCTCAGAGGAAATTCCCGCACGGATGCAGGCCAAGGCCGAGCAGGACCTGGGTGCGGCGCTGGAAAAGGCGCTTGGCGAGGCCGGGCTGAGCTGGGCGTCGCTGGAAACAGCGTCTGGGCCGCGCCGCCTGACAGTGTTTGTGGATGATTTGTCCGAACGCTCAGCCGATGTGAAGGAAGAACGCAAGGGCCCCAAGGTTGGCGCGCCTGACAAGGCAGTCGAAGGCTTCCTGCGCGGTGCGGGGCTCAGCGACATCAACCAGGCTGAAGTGCGCTCAGACCCGAAAAAGGGCGACTTCTACGTGGTCGTGATCGAGACGCCAGGCCGGGATGCGACAGACATCATTGCGGAGGCTGTGCCTGCCATCATTCGCGGCTTCCACTGGCCCAAGAGCATGCGCTGGGGGACAGGTGAGCTGCGCTGGGTGCGCCCGCTGCAGCGGATTGTCTGCGTTCTGGACGGCAAGATTGTGCCGTTCGAGGTCGACGGCGTGGCCAGCGGCAACGAAACCGAAGGCCACCGCGTGCACGGCCGTGGGCCCTACAAGGTGCTCGATCGCCAGGATTATGAGGAATCCCTGTCCGGTGCAGGCCATGTGAAGTTGACGCGTGATGCCCGCCGCGAAGTGATCCTATCCGGTATTGAGAAGGTTTGCACAGACGCTGGCCTCGAGTGGATCGAGGATAAGGGGCTTCTGGAAGAAGTGGTTGGTCTCGCCGAATGGCCTGTCGTCGTGCTGGGCGACATGGACCCGGCCTTCCTGAGCCTGCCGCCGGAAGTGATCCAGCTGTCCATGCGCACGCACCAGAAGTATTTCGCCGTCAACGACAAGAAGACCGGCAAGCTCGCGCCGAATTTCATCGTAGTTGCGAATATCGAAGCGACAGATGGCGGCAAGAAGCTGGCCGAAGGCAATTCGCGTGTCCTGTCGGCGCGTCTCGATGATGGCCGCTTCTTCTGGGAGAAGGACAAGGCGACGCCGCTTGAAGACATGGCCGCGAAACTGTCCACGATTGCGTTCAAGGCGGAGCTTGGCTCGCTGGGCGACAAGGTGGAGCGCGTTGCGGCGCTGGCCCGTGAACTTGCTCCCAAAGTTGGCGCCGATCCGGACCTTGCCGAACGCGCAGCACGTCTCGCCAAGGCAGACCTTGTATCAGAAATGGTCGGCGAATTCCCGGAACTGCAGGGTGTCATGGGCCGCTACTATGCGCTGGAAGAGGGCGAGCCCGAAGCGGTCGCCGATGCCATCCGCGACCATTACAAGCCGCAGGGCCCGAGCGATTCCGTGCCGACCGATCCGGTGGGCATCGCTGTCGCGCTGGCTGACAAGCTGGATACGCTGGTTGGATTCTGGGCGATTGACGAGAAACCGACGGGTTCAAAAGATCCGTTCGCGCTGCGCCGTGCGGCGCTGGGCGTGGTTCGGATTGTGTTGGAGAATGAAGTGCGACTGAAACTTCATTCCAACTTGGAAGTGTCGAGCGACCTCCTCTCCTTCTTCGCTGACCGCCTCAAGCAAGTCCTCCGTGATCAAGGCCAACGCCACGACCTGATCGATGCGGTCTTCGCCCTCGGCGAGGATGATCTCGTGCTCATCACGCGCCGTGTCGAAGCGCTGGGGGTGTTTCTGGATACCGAGGACGGCGCGAACCTACTCGCGGGCTACAAGCGCGCCGCGAACATCCTCAAGGCCGAGGAGAAGAAGGGCGATTTGCCGTCCGATCTCTCAGTCGATGACGCGCTGATCGCGAAGGGCCCCGCCGAGGAGCAGGCGCTGGGCAAGGCGTTGGCGGATGTTGAGGCAGCAATCGAAGGGCCTCTGGCGGCGGAAGACTTCACCGGCGCAATGGCCGAGCTGGCCAAGCTCCGCGCGCCGGTCGACGCGTTTTTCGAGGCCGTCATGGTCAACGATGATGACGCCGCTGTCCGGGCGAATCGCCTGGCCCTGCTGACCAAAATTCGCGCAACGCTGCATTGCGTAGCTGATTTCTCCCGTATCGACGGTTGATCCAGATCAAGGCGTTTTTGGGTCAATGTCTCAGTTTGGAACGCGGCGCCTGAGCGCCAACGCGCCAATGTGTCACGAACAACGTTGTCACGCTGAGTGTACCCTTTCTGGTACTGGCCAATGGCGCTGCGATGCAGCATAGAAATTGCAAATCGCCCCCGAGTATCCTTGGGGGACTCGACTTATGTATCGGAAGGCAGAATTCATGGGTGAAGCAGCACTGAAACCAGCAGACGAAACCTGGGTGTATGCTTTTGGCGGCGGTAGCGCAGATGGCGACGCCTCAATGAAAAACCTGCTGGGTGGCAAAGGCGCCAACCTCGCAGAAATGGCCAAGCTTGGCCTGCCGGTACCGCCGGGCTTTACAATCACGACCGCCGTTTGCACGGCGTATTACGAACTCGACCGGAAGTATCCGGAAACGCTGGAAGCGCAGGTGGATGCCGCGCTGGAAGCCATCGAGAAAGAAACCGGCAAGGGCTTCGGCGATCCCGAGAACCCGCTGCTCGTGTCCGTTCGTTCCGGCGCGCGCGCCTCGATGCCTGGCATGATGGATACGGTCCTGAACCTCGGCCTGAACGAGACCGCTGCGGCGGGGCTGGCGAAGAAGGCTGGCGAGCGGTTCGCCTATGATTCCTATCGCCGCTTCATTCAGATGTATTCCAACGTCGTGCTGAACATCAGCCATGACGAGTTCGAGCATATCCTCGACGACTACAAGGATCGCGAGGGCTACGAGCTCGACACCGAGATGACGGCGGATGACTGGAAGAAGATCATCTCACTCTACAAGGACGCCGTTCAGTACAATCTTGGCCGCCCGTTCCCGGATGATCCGAAGGAACAGCTTTGGGGCGCGATCACGGCCGTGTTCGGTTCCTGGATGAATGACCGCGCGATCACATACCGAAAGCTCAACGACATTCCGGAGGAATGGGGCACGGCGGTTAACGTGCAGGCGATGGTGTTCGGCAATCTGGGCGAAACGTCAGCGACCGGCGTCGCCTTTACGCGTGACCCGTCAAATGGCGATCCGGTTTTCTACGGCGAGTACCTGATCAATGCGCAAGGTGAAGACGTTGTTGCCGGTATTCGCACGCCTGCACCAATCTCTCGTGAGCGCGCTGATACGCTGGGCTCAACCGACGCACCGCTCGAGGAGTCGATGCCGGAAGTCTACACCCAGCTGCGCGACGTCGCGAACACGCTGGAGCAACACTACAAGGACATGCAGGATCTGGAGTTCACCGTTGAAGACGGTCGTCTTTACATGCTGCAGACCCGGAACGGCAAACGCACTGCCGCCGCCGCGCTGAAGATCGCAGTCGACATGGCGCGTGAGGGCCTCGTGACGGAAGAAGAGGCCGTGCTGCGCCTTGAGCCGTCCCAGCTCGACCAGTTGCTGCACCCGACCATTTCCGAAGATGCCAAGCGCGACGTGATCGTGATGGGCCTTCCGGCCAGCCCCGGCGCAGCCGTTGGTAAGGTCGTGTTCGAATCCGAAGATGCCTGGGCCATGGCTGAAAAGGGCGAGGATGTGATCCTCGTTCGCGTCGAAACCAGCCCGGAAGACATCAAGGGCATGCACGCCTCCCGCGCCATCGTCACGGCGCGCGGCGGCATGACCAGCCACGCCGCAGTTGTTGCGCGTGGCATGGGCCGTCCATGTGTCTGTGGCGCTGGTGGCCTGCAGATCGACTACAAGGCCGGCGTGTTCCGCGTCATGGGCCGGGAGATCAAGAAGGGTGACGTAGTTACTGTCGACGGCGCGACCGGTCAGGTCATGATGGGCGCTGTTGAAATGGTTCAGCCGGACTTGTCTGGTGATTTTGGTCTACTGATGGGCTGGGCGGACAAGGCCCGGAAGCTGAAAGTGCGCGCCAATGCGGAAACGCCGCTCGACACGCGTACCGCTGTTGAGTTTGGCGCAGAAGGCGTTGGCCTCTGCCGTACCGAGCACATGTTCTTCGAAGAAGAGCGTATCCCGGAAGTGCGTGCCATGATCCTCGCCGATGGCGAGACCGGCCGCCGCGCGGCGCTCGACAAGCTCCTGCCAATGCAGCGCAGCGACTTCGAAGAGATTTTCCGCATTCTGGAAGATCGCCCGGCGACGATCCGTCTGCTGGATCCACCGCTACACGAGTTCCTGCCGCATACCGATGCGGATATGGAAGATGTGGCCAAGGCGTCCGGCGTGAATGTGGACGAGCTGCGCCGCCGCGCTGCAGAGCTGCACGAGAGCAATCCAATGCTTGGCCACCGTGGTTGCCGCCTCGGCATTACCTATCCTGAAATCTACGAGATGCAGGCTCGCGCCATCTTTGAGGCAGCTGTGAACGTGTCCAAGGAAACCGGTCGCAAGCCGATTCCTGAAGTCATGATCCCGCTGGTCGCAACGCATAAAGAGCTGGCGATCCTGAAGGCCGTGGTGGATGAAGTGGCCCAGTCGGTCTTCTCTGAAACCGGTGTGACGCTGGACTACCTGGTCGGCACGATGATCGAACTGCCACGCGCAGCCCTCCAGGCGGGTGAAATCGCCCAATCGGCAGCATTCTTCTCATTCGGCACGAATGATCTGACGCAAACCACGCTCGGTATTTCCCGTGATGATGCGGGGCGGTTCCTCAAGGCTTATGAGGACAAGGGCATCTACGAAAAGGACCCGTTCGTAACGCTGGACCAGGTTGGCGTCGGTGAATTGGTCAAACTGGCCGCCGAACGTGGCCGCAGTACCCGCCCTGGAATCAAGCTCGGAATCTGCGGTGAACATGGTGGCGACCCGGCTTCCATTAACTTTTGTCACGTTACGGGACTCGAATACGTATCCTGCTCTCCGTACCGTGTGCCAATCGCGCGGCTCGCCGCGGCACATGCTGCGCTGAAGAACGCATAAGCGGGCAGGATTCGCTCGAATCGTTCAAAATTTGGGTGTTGCGGCGACGCAACACCCTTTTTTGTGCAGTGCGGTGAATTTCATAAAATTTGCAGAAATATTCCGCGTAATTACAGCGACTTGGCGGCTCTTTCCTCATGTGGCGGTTTAAATCGCCAGAAGGCGCTGTATCTATCCTGACAGAAAAGTCATTCACGTATCTGGCCAGCTTCTTGCTAGGTAGCGTGAGAGATGGATATCGAAGTCCAAATCAGGCCCTGATCGGGGTCATCAATTTAAGACAAACCAACAACACCCGGGTTGCATATGGCGGAAATTATATCGCCTGCCGGGGGATTGGGGAGCGGTGATGTTAAGGGTTCTTCAACCACGAAGGGCGACTCTGTCGCCAATGCGTGGGCTCCAAGAGCAGCTCAAGCGTTGGTGGATGGCCATGACGAACGAAGAGCAGAGAGATATTGTTGTGCGCGGGGCGACCATTGCGGTCTGTGCCGTCGCTGCGACTGTGACCCTGCCTGTAATCGGCGAACTCCAGTTGGAGAAGCGCGCCGAAGCTGATTTCCGTGCAGAGGCGATGCGCTTGGCCACCATTGAGGATGGCGGCGTGACTGTGCGCTCTGACCCCATGACGCCCAGCCTGCTGGATACGCCATGGATTCGCACGGTGGAGTACACGCTCAAGCGCGATACCGATTCTTCCATGAGCCGCTATGCGATGCGCGACCGTGATGGTGCAGCGCTTTCATCGCTGGTTTCGTTCCGTCCGGAACACATCAAACGCGCTGAAAAGATCAATGACGAGGCGAAATGCCTGTCGCAGGCCATTTATTATGAGGCCGGCACGGAATCGCTGGGCGGCAAGATGGCTGTTGCTGAGGTCATCGCGAACCGCGTTCGTGATCACCGCTATCCCGACAGCATCTGTGATGTGGTTTTCCAAGGTGCCACGCGCACAACGGGCTGCCAGTTCACTTTCACCTGTGACGGGGCCATGAATCGCGCGCCGCGTGGCCGCAATTGGGATACATCCCAGAAGGTTGCTGCCCACGTCCTGATGAACCTCAATGAGGAGCGCACGGGCGGTGCCACGCATTATCACGCGACCTATGTCGACCCGATCTGGAGCGCAGGCCTCATCAAGACTGACAAGATCGGCCTGCACATCTTCTATCGCTTCCCGCGCGGAGCGGAATGGGCCCAGGTCCGCCAGAACTACAATAACAAGCGCGCGCGTGTGATCACCGCCGCTGCTGACCGTGACGTGAACGCGGCCGCGACTTCCGTCATCAAGACACAGGACGAGGCCAAGGTTCAGAAAGTTGCAATGGACGCACCCGCGCCAACGCTTGCGCCTGCATCCGTGACGACATCGACGCGCACGATCACCAATGGCGCGCCAAAGTTCAATGCGGTTCGCAAATCGTCGAACGTATCTTCTTACCAGACCGCACAGGTCACCCGCGCGGCCGCTGGAGCGGGCGCAACAGGCGGCCTGAACTGAAGATCTAGTCTCGCGGGGGCACGCTCTCGCGGACTCGCTTCATGATCGCGCCTGGCATCCAGCGCGACATGAATCTGGCCCGTTCTGCATCTTTTCCGACCATGTAATGCCGATCCTTGCCGTGAGCGGCCTCCCAGGCGCGTTCCGCGGCCATCGAAACCGGATACACGTTCATTCCGTTTTCCCGTAGCTGATCGGACATCTTGTGGTTGGAGCCGTCACGATCTCCCATTTCAAGAATTGGGGTTTCGACGAACCACGGCATCAGGCTGGTGACACGAATATCAAGATCCCGGAACTCGGCATCAAGCGCCTCGGTCAGCCCGCGAACGGCAAACTTTGTTGCAGAATAGACGGCGAGTTGCGGCGATCCCACGATTCCCGCAGTTGAGGCGGTGTTCACAATGCGCGCGCCTGATGTTGCCTTGAGGAGTGGCAGGGACACCTGCACGCCATTCACGACGCCTTTCACATTGATGTCGATGATCGCATCGTTGTCTTCGCCGGTGATGTTTTCAAACCAGCCATGACGGCCGATACCGGCATTGTTGAACAGGACATTCATCGCCCCTTCGGTCGCGTCGCCGAAGTCTTTCACCGCGCCTGCCCAGTCGTCACGGCTGCGCACGTCTAGCTTGGCCTTGATGCAGTTTTTGGCGCCGATTTCGGCTTCCACTTCATCCAGCCCGTCCGTGTTCACGTCGTAGAGACCACAGAACCAGCCGCGCTTTGAAAAATAACGTGCGGTCTCCGCCCCGATTCCGGATGCTGCGCCTGTGATGAATATGCTCTTTCGACCGCCCGCCTGACTCATGGGCAATTTCCTCCTGCTGTTAGGGACTGATCGCCCTTTTTAGCAGTGTCAGACGACATCCATGCCGACGTCAAGATTGGGAGCTGAATGGGTGAGTGCGCCCACAGAGATATAGTTCACGCCCGTCTCGGCAATTGACGCAACGGTATCCAGATTGACGCCGCCGGAAGCTTCCAGCGTCACGCGGCCTTCATTCATGGCGACCGCGCGGCGCAGCGTGTCCGGGCTCATATTGTCTAGCAGGACAGCGTGCGGACCGTGTTTCAGTGCTTCTTCAAACTGTTCCAGCGTGTCGACCTCGATCTCGATCATGCGGAGATGACCGGCATAGGCTTTCGCGCGTTCAAGCGCCAAGGCAACAGATCCGTCGCAGGCGGCAATGTGGTTGTCCTTGATCAGCACCGCATCATCCAGGCCGTAGCGGTGGGCTGTCCCTCCGCCGCAGCGAACGGCGCGCTTCTCCAGCGCGCGATGTCCCGGCGTTGTTTTCCTTGTGCAGACAATCGTGGCGGACGTGTGCGAGATTTTCTCTACATAGGAGCGCGTCATGGTCGCGACAGCGGACAGCCGCCCGATGAAGTTCAACATGGTGCGTTCCGCGGTCAAGATGGAACGGGCGCTGCCGTCCAGACGCGCAACCACGTCTCCAGGTTTCACAGCGGAGCCGTCGCCCATCTGGACGTCCAGTTTCACACTGGAATCAATGAGGGAAAGCGCATGGCTGGCGACGTCTATGCCTGCGATTACACCGTTCTGGCGAGCGGCAATGACAACGCTCAGCTGCGTGTCTGGTGCGATGGTTGCATCCGTAGTCAGATCACCGGCGCGGCCAAGGTCTTCAGACAAGGCGAGACGGACGATCGGATCAAGGATGATGGCGGGCAGTGGCGGTGGGACGGGCGTCATGGGTGCGCAGTCTCCTCAAAGCTTCTGATCAGGAATTGACGTTCCGGAGCAGTCGTGTCCGGATAATCCGAACGATAATGGCCACCCCGGCTTTCTTTGCGGTTGAGTGCCGACTGCACGATCAGGCGAGCAGTTGTCAGGGCGCGGGCAGACCCGTGCGTGGATTGAAGTCGCTCGACCAGTTCCAGAACACTTGTCATTCCGGTTTCGTCTCTGACGACACCGCATTTTTCGGACATGGCAGTGCGTAGCTCTTGCAGCGCGGCGGTTGGAAGGGCCGCCGGAACATGGCCGGTCGAGGATTGCGGGTCTTTCAGTGTCGCGTCCCGTAAACGCGCTGCAATCCTGTGGGCGAACACCACCGCTTCGAGAAGCGAGTTCGATGCCAGCCTGTTTGCGCCGTGCACGCCAGTTGAAGTGCATTCGCCGCACACGGACAAGCCGTCGAGGCTGCTGCGTCCCCAGAAATCCGGTACGATCCCGCCCATATGGTAGTGAGCCGCTGGAGCAACGGGGATCATGTCTGTGCGCGGGTCTATGCCGGCAGATCGGCATGCGCCGAATACGGTGGGGAAGTGGTCAGGGAAGTGGGCGCCTACGGCCTCCCGGCAATCGAGAAACGCGCCGCGACCGGAAAGGCGTTCCGTATGCACTGCGCGCGCAACTTCATCCCGTGGCGCAAGTTCTGCGAGCTCGTGATAGCGATCCATGAATGCATCACCGTCGCGATTGTGCAGCGTGGCGCCTTCTCCGCGCAAGGCTTCTGTCGCGAGTGGAGCGGGATCACGCCCGATATCAATGGCCGTCGGATGGAACTGCACGAATTCAAGATCCGCCATCAGGGCGCCTGCTTCCCAAGCCATTGCAATCGCGTCGCCGCGGGCTTCGGGGGGATTGGTTGTGACCTGGAACAGTCCGCCGGAGCCACCGGTGCAGAGCACGGTCTCGCGGGCGGTGCGTGTGGAGAGGTTTCCGGAGGTGTCGCGAAGTATCGCGCCAGCAACCTGCAAATTCTTGTCCTGTAGCAGGCCCGTTGCACGCACCCCTTCGATGATGGTGATGTGCGGCGCGGCAGCAACCGCAGCCACCAGCGCGTCCATGATTGCCTTGCCAGCAAGATCACCGGCGACACGAGCGACACGCGGATGGGAATGTGCCGCTTCGAGGGAGAGGGCGAGCGCGCCGTCTGGCGTACGATCGAACGGCACGCCCAGTGCTACCAGATCCCGCACCCTCGCCGGGCCTTCCTCAGCAATCAGGCGGGCAATGATCGGGTCGACCAGTCCAGCCCCGGCCGCGACGGTGTCGGCGGCATGTTGTTCGGGACTGTCTTTCGGGTGGAGCGCTGCGGCAAGGCCACCTTGCGCCCAGGCGGATGAAGCTGCTTGCCCGAGGGGGGCCGGTGAGATGACGGTACAAGGCCGCGGCGCCAATTGTAATGCCAGGAACAGGCCAGCAAGGCCTGCGCCAATGATCAGAACATCGTCATCGCTTGGCCGATCGGCCGTCAGGGTTTGCGGAAACGTCACGGCCACCGATCAGGAGATGCCGTCGGTTGCCCGGCGAAACTCCGCCGGTGCCGTTACAGCTGAAACGAGCGCGCCGAACATTCGGTCTGCGGACTGGACGGTCAGTGTGAAATTGTCAGGGACGTAAACAAGGCCTTCCACTTTCGCTTCCAGCATTTCTTCGATCTGTGAGCGAATGGAGATCTGGTTGCCGAAGCGGCGCGCCTGACAGGACTGGCGTACGACCGAACGGCCCCACATGGAGCACACCTCAACGGCCGTTAGTTCACACGCATACTGGCCGTCCTCCGGATGGGGGGACAGGTACATCGTGCCAGACATCATGCACTCACCACCGCGATAGGGTTTCGTCTGGAAACTCCACGTCCCGATCACGTCGGTCGGGTCAGTTTCGCTCTTGCTGTCGGCATGGGCGGGCGCGCAGGCGAGGAAGCCTGCAAACACCATTGCCGCAAGACCAAGCTTGGCCTGGAACATCCTACCACTCCTCGCACCTGCGGGGCACACTACGCTGTGCCCCGGCATTTGCACACCCCGCAGGGCTGTTAGACCACCATTTCCAGTTCCATGGGTTTCAGCCCGGTTTCGAACGCCAGCGGCTTCTCCATTTTCGGCAGGGCCATCATGGCGTCGAGTGCTTCCTTGGCGCGTACGCGAACATCTTCCGGAATGGTGACTTCATACTCGCCGGTCACGAGACAGTCATAGATGTTTTCCAGCGTGATGCGTTTCATGTGCGGGCAGAGATTGCACGGACGGATGAAGTTCACATTCGGGTTTGCCGAGGCGACATTGTCGCTCATTGAGCATTCCGTCAGCAACACCACCTTGTTCGGGCTTTCCTCCGCCACATAATTGGCAAGTGCAGACGTCGAGCCGGCAAAGTCAGCGGCTTCCAGCACGTCCGGCGGGCACTCCGGGTGGGCCAGGATGACGACGCCCGGATGCGCCTCGCGCAACTGGTCAACGTCATCGGCGCTGAACAATTCGTGCACTTCACAGGCGCCAGGCCACGTCATGACGCGAATGCCGGTTTGCGCGGCCACATTCTTCGCCAGATACTGGTCCGGGACGAGGATCACTGTGTCGGAATTCCATTCCTTCGCGATGGCTTCCACAACCTGAGCCGCATTGGAGCTGGTGCAGGTGATGTGACACTCGGCCTTCACCTCGGCTGTGCAGTTCACATAGGTGACGATCGGATAATTCGGGAACTTCTCCTTGATCAGGCGCACGTCCGCGCCGGTGATCGACGCTGCAAGTGAGCATCCGGCGCGCGTGTCCGGGATCAGCACCGTTTTCTCAGGCGCCAGGATCTTGGAGGTCTCGGCCATGAAGTGCACGCCAGCCTGAACGATGATGTCGGCATCGACGTTGGCGGCTTCACGGGCGAGCTGAAGGCTGTCGCCCCGGAAGTCACCGACCAGTTGGAAGATGTCCGGCGTCATGTAGTTGTGCGCCAGGATGACGGCATTCTTCTCTTTTTTCAGGCGATTGATCGCCGCGACGAGCGGCGCAATCGCGGGCCATTCCATCGGCGTGATGAAATCCTGCACCAATGGGTACAGCGCGTCGGTCTCGGCCTTTACGGCGTCGTCATATGCCAGTCCGCGCGTTTCAGCAGCGGATGCGCCGCGCAGCGGGGTTGGGGTGGGGCAGCCAGGGCCAGAGTCGATAAGACGTGCCATTTGTCGTCCTCCTTGGTTCAGACCGACTTATGCTCGATCTGAGTATAATATGGGCCTGAAGCCTCGCGTTTCAAGGGGATTGGCCTTCAAACGTCCGGAGACAGGTGGCTCATGTGACAACAGCTTGAAGCTTTTGCGCAGTCTGAGCAAAAGGGGGTTTAGCGCTTTCGGCCCCTTCGGGCAAGTTCAAACTCGTGTGAACGCCACGTCAGCTTTCGTCGAACAACTCCAACGCCGCCGCTGTCATGGCCTCAACGCCCGTTGCGATGGTGGGGTCATAGTCTGGCGCGAAAAACGGCGAATGCAGCGAGGGCAGGGGCAGGGAACTGTCCTGTGAGGCCTGGTATTTGTCAGGCGAAACTGCGCCGACCCAGAACAGGAGGCCAGGAATGTTCTCTTCCGTGCGGCCGAACTGGCTGAAATCTTCGCCGCCCATGACGGGTTGGACTTCTTTCACATTGTCGCTGCCAATCGCGTCGGCCACCGCTGTCATCGCCTTGTCGGCCAGGTCGGCATTGTTGAACAGCGATGGTGTGTAGTCCTGCTCGACCTTGATGATGGGTTCCGGTGCGCCGAACGCGTCGGCCTGCGCCTTGGCGATGCGCTCAATGCCATCGAGCAGCATTTGTCGCGTCGAGTCGTCATAGGAGCGCACGGTGAGCAACAGGGTCGCTTCATCGGAGATGATGTTGTGCTTCGCCCCGGTCTTGAAGGAGCCGACGGTGACAACGGCAGAATCCTGGGGGTTCGTGTTGCGTGAGACGAGACTTTGCAGTGCGACGACAATATGCGACGCGACGAGCACAGGATCCCGCGTGGTGTGCGGGTAGGCGCCATGCCCGCCGACACCTTTCACCGTTATGTCCACGCTGTCGACGTTCGCCATCGCATACCCCTTCGTGTAGACGATCGTGCCTGCTGGCGCAGACGCGGAAACGTGCAGGGCAAGGTTGTAGTCCGGCTGAGGAAAGCGGCTGTAGAGGCCATCGGCCAGCATGGCCTGAGCGCCAAGACCGATCTCTTCAGCGGGCTGGGCAATCATGACCAGCGTGCCACTCCATTCGTCCTTGCGGGCGGCGAGGGCGCGCGCCGTGCCGATCCAGCTGGTCATGTGGATGTCGTGACCGCAGGCGTGCATCACCGGGCTTTCAACGCCGGTCCAGGTCGTTGAGACGACTTCAGAGGCGAATGGGAAGCCGGTCTGGTCCGGCACGGGCAGGGCGTCCATGTCGGCGCGGATCATCACCGTAGGCCCGTCGCCATTGCGCAACACGCCAACCACGCCATGGCCGCCAACGCCGTCCTTCACTTCGCCGACGTCCTTCATCGCCTTGTCGACGACCCAGTCCTGGCCGATGCCGGTGGTCACCTCGAAGCCAAGATTCTCCAACTCCGATGCCATCAGGGCGGCAGACTTGGCTTCCTTGAAGGACAGCTCCGGATTGGCGTGGAGCTTTTTGTAGATTTCGATCAGTTCCGCGTCGGCCTTGGGCATTGCGGCATTCACTGCTGCGGCGGGTGTCGCCGGGGTGTCGCCATCTGTCGCGGGGCTGGCTTCTGATCCGGTATCCGAGGCGAGCGTTTGAGGCGTTTCGGTCGAGTCGTTTCCATTCCCGCAGGCAACCAGCGCGAGAGCTAATGAGGAGATGGCAGCAGTGCGAAGCATGAGTTTTGACCCCTGTGTTTATATAGGATTCAGCCTAACCGCCTTTTGCGCGCTGTGAAGGGGGCTAAAATCCCTGCATACAACGGCAATCGCCGGGTTGCGCCGCTGTGCTGCGCTGCATATAAGGGGCGGTCCAAAGGAGATAATCTGCTCATGGCCCGCGTTACTGTTGAAGACTGCGTCGATAAGGTTCCAAACCGCTTCGAGCTCGTCCTGCTTGCCGCACACCGTTCCCGCATGATCCGCGAAGGTTCGCCGATCACCGTGGACCGCGACAATGACAAGGATCCAGTCGTCTCCCTGCGCGAGATTGCCGATGAGTCGGTTGACCTGAAAGTGGTCAAGGAAGCGCTGATCTCCAACCTTCAGGACATTCGCCCAGGCGAAGAGAACGAGCGCGAAGCAGACCGTATGGCTCTGGAGTCCGCACCTGCTGCGACCGAAGAAGACGTCATGCGCGCCTATCAGGCTGAGCTGGAGTCCGGACGGGACGACCGGCTGTAGGAGGCCCAATGGACGGCAGCACCCTTTCCGCAAAGGATGAAGGGGCTGGCGACACGGCTGGCGCAGAAACAACGGCTGCAGAAAAACCTGAGCCGCGCGAAGTACTTACTCGCGCGCAGCTGATTTCAAAAGTCAGGGCCTATCATCCGCGGGTGAAGTCCGAGCTGCTGGGCGCCGCCTACGATTTCGCCAAGAAACATCATGGCGAGCAGATGCGCGATTCCGGAGACGCGTACTATTCCCACCCCGTCGAGGTCGCCAGCCTGCTGGCCGAGGTGAAGCTGGACGAGATCACGATCGTCGCCGGCCTGCTGCACGATGTGGTCGAGGATACCGAAATTGACATCGGTGATGTCGAAGTGCGGTTTGGCGCAGATGTCGCCGAACTCGTCGATGGCGTCACCAAGCTCGACAAGTTGGAATACAGCTCGAAGGAATTGGCGCAGGCCGAAAACTTCCAGAAATTCATCCTGGCGACAACCAGCGACATTCGTGTCCTGCTGGTGAAGCTGGCCGATCGCCTGCACAACATGCGCACTCTGCACTTCCGCAAGAAGGCATCGAGCCGGGAGCGGACCGCGCGCGAAACGATGGATATTTACGGCCCGCTGGCGCGCCGGGTTGGCCTGTACCAGATCGCTGCCGAGATGGAGGATCTGGCGTTCCAGGAACTCAATCCCGAAGCGCGTCGGGCCATTCTGTACCGACAGGAAGAGCTGGCGCTGGAAAATGCGGGTGACCTGGAACGTATCCGCGAAGCGCTGCAGGAGCTGATGGAAGAGTCCGGCATTGCCTGCCGGATCAAGGGCCGGAAGAAACAGCCCTATTCGCTGTGGCGGAAGCTGGAGAAGAAATCCATTTCTTTCAGGGATGTGGCCGATCTGTTCGCATTCCGTGTGATCGTCAGCTCGGTTGAGGATTGCTACCGTGTGCTGGGCAAGGTTCACGCGCTCTGGGCCTGCATTCCGGATCGGTTTCGGGACTATATCTCGGTGCCGAAACCAAACGGCTATGCGAGCCTTCACACCACCGTACGCGCGTCTGGCAATCGCCGAGTGGAGTTGCAGATCCGCACCGAAGAGATGGACCGCACGGCCGAGTTCGGCGTCGCAGCGCATTGGGGCTACAAGAATCACTCCTATGGGTTTGATGTCGATTCTGCGCGCGCGGCAGGACTAGACCCCGCAGCCAACCTGGAAGCGTTCGCCGAGCTCATTCAGGATGGCGGCGATCCGAGCGAGTTCATGGAACACGCCAAGCTGGAGATGTATCGTGAGCACGTGTTCGCGTTCACGCCGAAGGGCAAGCTGATTATCCTGCCGGCCGGCGCGATGCCGCTGGACTTCGCCTATGCGGTCCACTCGGCTGTCGGCGACACATGCGTCGGCGCGAAGATCAATGGTGAGATCAAGCCGCTGCGCCGTCCATTGAAGAATGGCGATGTTGTCGAGGTCATCCGGGGCAAGGCCCCACAAGCCATCCACGGCTGGGAGGCGCTGGCCATTACCGGACGGGCGCGCTCTGCCATGCGGAAGCTGGTGCGCGATAAGGAAACAACCGAATTCCGCCGTCTCGGCCAGGGCCTGATCAACATGGCGTTGCGCCGTGCCGGGATTGATCCGGTTGATGTGAAGATGAACCATACGGCACGCCTCGCCGGGTTCGAAAACCTTGAAGAAATGGCCGAGGCGCTTGGGCGCGGGCGCATCTCTTCAAACGATGTGATCGTGGCGGCGTTTCCGGGCTATCGCCCCGAACGCGAGGATGACCCGAGCAAGGTGCGGATGGACAGCGAGCACACGCCGCTGATGGTGTCTGGCAATGATTTGTCGCCGGGTGTCACCCTGCACCTGGGCAAATGCTGCTGCCCATTGCCAGGCGACCGGATTATGGGGGTTCATGAGCCGGGACAAGGCATTGTCGTACACGTCGCGAGTTGCCCGAAACTGGCTGAATATGACGACAAGCCAGACCTGTGGGTCGACCTGCGCTGGACGGAATTGGCGCGGACCGGAGCAATTGCGATTGGCCGGATTCGCATCAATGCCTCGAACGAACGCGGCGTGTTGGCGAAGCTGTGCGCAGCTGTGGCTCAGGCCGGTGGAAACATCACCAGCATCCACACTGTCGACCGTCATGAGGATTTTACCGAGATCCTGATGGAAATTGAGGTTGAAGACCTGAAGCGCCTGACGCAGATACTGGCCGCGCTCCGGTCGATCGCGGTGGTCGACCGGGCAGTTCGCGACCAGGAGGGCGAAGATGACGAATGATGATGTGCTGAACGTATTCCGCGAGGCCGGGGCTTTGCTGGAGGGGCATTTCATCCTGTCATCCGGTCGCCGCAGCCCGGTATTCCTTCAGAAGGCGCTGGTGTTTTCGCAGCCTGACCTGTCGGAAAAGCTGTGCAAGGCGCTGGCAGAAAAGCTGACGGCAGAGTTTGGCAAGATCGATGTCGTCGCCGGGCCGGCGGTCGGTGGCATCATTCCAGGCTATGAGCTGGCGCGCCAGTTGGGCGCTCGCTCGATCTTTGCGGAGCGGGTCGATGGCCAGCTTCAGTTCCGCCGGGGCTTCTCGATTGCGGAGGGTGAGCGCGTCCTGATCGCTGAAGACATTGTGACCACGGGCTTGTCGTTCCGCGAGACGGTCGAGGCGCTGGACAAGCTGCCCGGTGAGGTCGTCGGTGGCGCTTGCATTATTGACCGTTCGAATGGCCGCGCCGATGTCGGCTGCAAGCTGGTCTCGCTCGCGGCGGTGGATTTCCCTGACTATGACGCCAATGATTTGCCGCCAGACCTCGCGGCGATTGAGGCGGTCAAGCCTGGCTCGCGGGGCCTTGCCTGATGGCAGACCGGCTTCGCCTGGGTGTGAACATTGATCACGTCGCGACCATTCGCAACGCGCGCGGCGGGGATCATCCAGACCCCATGCGGGCGGCGGAAATCGCAGCGGCAGCCGGGGCCGACGGCATCACGATCCATCTGCGCGAGGATCGCCGACATATTCGCGATGGCGATCTGGAGGCCATCCGCGCCGCGTCCAGCCTGCCGATCAATCTGGAGATGGCGGCTACGGAAGAAATGACGGATATCGCCTGCCGATTCCGTCCGCATGCCGCCTGTATCGTTCCGGAAAAGCGCGAAGAGCGCACCACCGAAGGCGGCCTGGATGTGGCCGGCCTGCACAACCAGATTGCACCTGTGGTTCGTCGACTGAATGAGTCCGGCGCGCGTGTATCACTCTTCATTGAGCCAGACCCCGTCCAGATTGCGGTGGCGGAAGTCCTGCAGGCGCCTGTGGTAGAGTTGCACACCGGGAAATATGCCGAACTCTGGATCGAAGGTGGGTTGGAAGCCGCAGCGCCGGAGCTGGAGCGTCTGAAGATTGCCGCCGCAGAAGCGCGCAAGCGCGGTGTCGAGCCCCATGCCGGTCATGGTCTGACCTTCGAGAATGTCGGTCCGGTGGCTGCCATTCCGGAAATCGCGGAGCTCAATATCGGCCACTTCCTGATTGGTGAGGCTATCTTCATTGGTCTGGACGCGGCGATCAAGGAGATGCGGCGCCTGATGGACGAAGCCAGAGACAAGGCTGACGCATGATCATCGGTATCGGGAATGATCTTTGCAATATCGAGCGGATCGAGAAGACGCTCGAGCGCTATGGCGAACGGTTCGAGAACCGGGTCTTCACGGAAACAGAGATTGCGCTTGCACGGCGGCGTCGCCGTACGGCGGAGACCTATGCCAAGCGGTTCGCCGCGAAGGAAGCCTGCGCCAAGGCGCTGGGCACGGGCGTGCCGCGCCGCGGGGTGCACTGGAAACATTTGGGCGTGGTGAACCTGCCGACGGGAAAGCCGACGCTGGCGCTGACGGGCGGTGCGGCCGAGCGGCTCGCCACAATGGTTCCGGAAGGTCATGAAGCGATTATCCATTTGACGATCACGGACGATCACCCCTGGGCTGAGGCCCAGGTGATCATCGAAGCACTTCCGGTGCAGAAGCCATGACCCCAACCCGTCCGAAACGCACGCGCCTACGCAGCAAGGGAAAGGCCAATCAGCCGTCCTTGACAGACGCAGACCTGAAATCTGTCGAGGCGATCCTTGGCCACAAGTTCAAGACACCTGACACATTGATCCGGGCCCTGACGCATCCAAGTGCGGTATCCTCGGCAGACTCTGTGCGGCTTTCCAATCAGCGCCTGGAATTCCTGGGCGACCGTGTGTTGAATCTGGTTATCGCGGACCGGTTGATTGATCGCCGGCGCCTTGAGAGCGAAGGCGATCTTGCCCCACGTCTCAATGGATTTGTGAAGAAGGGCGCCTGCGCCGAGGCGATGCGCCATCTGGGGCTGTCGAAATATCTCATCATGTCGGATGGAGAGATTGCTTCCGGCGGGCGCGAGCGAGAGTCGACCCTTGGCGACGCATGCGAGGCGATCATCGGCGCGATCTATCTTGATGCCGGGCTGTCCACTGCGCGAAAATTCATCGAAAAAGGCTGGGCCCCACAGTTTCAGGCACCATTGGCAGAAGCCAAGGATCCCAAGACGCTGCTGCAGGAATGGGCGCAGGGGCAGGGCCTGCCACTGCCGGATTATGACGTGCTCAACCGCTCCGGCCCGGATCATGCGCCGACCTATGAAATCCAGGTGCGAGTCGATAACCGGGGCAGCGCTGTTGCCGTGGGCTCGTCAAAGCGCGATGCTGAGCGTAATGCTGCGGCCCTCCTTCTGAAAAGTCTGACCGAACCGAAATGACAGATATCCCCATCACCCGTGCCGGATTTGCCGCCATCATCGGCGCGCCGAATGCCGGCAAGTCCACTCTGACCAATCGCCTTGTCGGCACCAAGGTCGCCATCGTGACCCACAAGGTGCAGACAACGCGCTTTCCCGTGCGCGGCGTGGCGCAGCTGGACGGCACCCAGATCGTGCTGGTTGATACGCCGGGGATCTTCGCTGCGAAGCGGAGGCTTGACCGTGCCATGGTCAAGGCGGCCTGGAGCGGCGCAGAAGACGCGGATGCCATCGTGCACCTGATCGATGCGTCGGCTTGGGTTGCAGAGCGTGAAAACAAGGTGGACGGTGCGCAGAAGAAGTCTCTCGAAGACGACCGGCGCGTAATCGAGCAACTGAAACAGAGCGGTCGCAAGGCGTTTCTGGCGCTGAACAAGATTGACCTCTTCCCGCACGACCAGATCCTGCCGATCATCGCGGAGCTGAACGAGACGGGTGTCTATGATGAGATCTTCATGATCTCGGCCGAGAATGGCGACGGTGTGGAGGCGCTGGAAAAAGCGGTCGCAGCGCGCATGCCCGAAGGCCCGGCGCTTTATCCGCCAGATCAAATCGCAGACTTGCCGATGCGCCTGCTGGCGGCGGAAGTGACGCGCGAGAAGTTGATGCTGCGACTGCATCAGGAGCTGCCGTATCAGCTGATGGTCGAGACCGAGAGCTGGGAAGAGCGCAAGGATGGGTCTGTCCGTGTGCAGCAGGTTGTGATCGTCGGGCGGGAAAACCACAAATCCATGGTGCTGGGTAAAGGCGGCGCGGCCATCAAGGATGTTGGCCGCAAGGCGCGCGAGGAATTGTCCGAGATGCTGGGGCGGAAGGTGCATCTGTTCCTGTTCGTCAAAGTCGATGAGCGCTGGCAAGAGCGCCGCGAGAGCTATCAGGGGTTGGGTCTGGAGTTTGATGTTTGAACTGGTCCGATGACGGCATAATCCTCGGCGGTCGCCGTTTCGGGGAAGGTGGCCTCATCCTCGATGTTCTGACCCGTACACGCGGTCGCCGATCAGGCCTTGTCTATGGCGGATCATCCCGCAAGCGCCGGGCGCAATATGAAGCCGGGAACTCTGTTTCGCTTAGCTGGACAGGCCGTTTGGAGGACTCGCTCGGGCGCTTTGACGTGGCAGAGGCGAGCCGCGAGCGCGCCGCGCGCGTGCTGGACGATCCGGCGGCACTTGCCGCCATCTCCGCGATTACGGCCATATTGCGCGGCGGGCTAGATGAGGGCGACGCTGCGGGCTCTGCCCTGTTTGATGCGACGGAATTGCTGCTCGACCAGATCGAGGCGCGGGAAATCTGGCCCGCGCTCTATGTGCGTTGGGAGCTCGGCCTTCTGTCTGCCCTGGGCTTTGGGCTGGATCTGGATGAGTGCGCGCTGTCTGGCGCGAATGATGGCTTGACCCATGTGTCGCCGAAGACAGGGCGCGCCGTGCGCGGGTCCGAAGCCGAAGAATATGTCGACCGCCTGCTGCGCCTGCCTCTTTTCCTGACAACGCCCACTGCCCACGTCGCGCCAGACGACATTGCAGACGGGCTGACGCTGACAGGATATTTCATGGAAGAGCGGTTGTTCGGCGGGCTTAATCGCGGCATGCCGCCAGAGCGCACGCGGCTCGTGGGGCGTATCCTGAAATCGCGCCAGTCCTAGACTGCCATGTTCAGAAGCCATTCATTTTCCAGTGTGCTAGGTAGCGCGTGAGGAATGGGGCGTTCCGTGCGAATGAAAAAGGCTGATGCCATGAAGAAAACACTGTTTGCCGCAACCGCCATTGCCACTTTGGGACTGGCGGGCTGTATCCATGTTGATGCAGATGAACATGGTCGCGACGCGATCTATGAAAATACCGAGACCGCGCTGCGTGTCTGTGGCGGCGAGGGCCGAGTAAAGGAAGTCAACGAAGACGGCTTCAAATGCCTTGACTGATTAGGTCACCGGCACACTTTTCCCCCGCCCATGTCGAGATGAAAATGATCGGCATGGGCGGCATTGTATTCAGGCCCCAGCGTCACTGAGAACAGGTCACACGCGCCTTCATGCAGGCGGCGCAGGAATTTCTGTTCGGCCCCACCGCCACCCCAATGGGTTTTCACATTGATGTGGCGACCATCTTCCAGCCGAAACCCTGCAATGTCGATTGCATTGCCGAGCCCGTGCTGGGACATGCGCCCCGTGCCAGCAATGTTACGACAGGAAAAGCTGCCATAGGTTTCCACCCGCGCGATGGGTGAGCCGAGGATCTCCACCGCCGCGGGGCGGGCGACATGACGCTCCCATGTATACAGCGCAGCGGCCTGAGCGCACGTCATGCGCAAGGTGGCAGAGTACGGCGTGAGTGTCTGGTCTAGTGTTAGCGCATCATAGAGGCCGCAACTGCCGGCCATGTCCTGATCTTCCAGTGGCGTATACAGCACGCCCGCCTCGTCCAGCGCGGTGAAGCAGAGTTCCCGGTTCTTCTTGGCGCGTGTCAGCTTGTGCCATGTGCCCATGCCAGGTGGCTCGGTCAGGTCAATCGGGGCAAAGGGGTTATGGCGCGGCGGGGCGAGCCAGAAGAATGTCAGAACGCACAGCACGGGTACGCCAATCAGGATGATCCATGCCTTGATTGCATTCATCTGCAGCTGTGCCCTTTTCCTTTCCTTAACCAAAGTCTCGTTTGTGTTAACGTGCTCCGGCCCGTGAGTCGCTGACTTTAATCAAGGGCCTGCACCAGAATGTGGCACGAACTGCAATGAGGCCAGAATGTCCGATTTGATTGACGGCACGCCGGAAGACCGGATCATCAACGAGCCGATGAGCGAGGCGCTTTCCAAGCGCTATCTCGCCTATGCGCTCTCGACGATTACCGCCCGGGCTCTGCCGGATGTGCGCGACGGCCTGAAGCCCGTCCAGCGCCGTATCCTGTATGGTATGCGTGTCCTGAAGCTCGACCCTGAAGGCGGCTATCGCAAGTGCGCCAAGATCGTCGGCGACGTGATGGGTAACTTCCACCCGCATGGCGACAGCTCGATCTATGACACGCTGGTGCGCCTCGCACAGGATTTCACCGTCCGCTATCCGCTGGTCGATGGACAGGGCAATTTCGGCAATATCGACGGTGATAGTGCCGCTGCCTATCGTTATACCGAAGCACGGATGACGGTTGCCGCCGAGTTGCTGCTGGATGGCCTCAACGAGAACGCAGTCGATTTCCGCGCCAATTATGCCGAGAATGATGAAGAGCCGGTCGTTCTGCCTGCCGGTTTCCCGAACCTGCTGGCCAATGGTGCGAGCGGCATCGCGGTCGGCATGGCGACGTCGATTCCACCTCATAATGCGGCGGAATTGATTGATGCGGCACGGCTTCTGATCGAGAAGCCGAAAGCCACGACCGAAGAATTGATGGATTTCGTGAAGGGGCCTGATTTCCCGACGGGCGGCATCATCGTCGAGACCAAGGAAGCGATGATCCAGGCCTATGAGACCGGTCGGGGCAGCTTCCGCATGCGGGCGCGCTGGGAAGTCGAGGACACAGGCCGGGGCACCTATCAGATCGTCGTGACCGAGATCCCGTATCAGGTGCAGAAATCCCGCCTGCTTGAGAAGCTGGGCGAGTTGATCGAAGCCAAGAAACTGCCGCTTCTGGACGATGTGCGCGATGAGAGCGCTGAGGATGTGCGGCTTGTGCTGGTGCCGCGCTCCAAGACGGTTGAGCCGGAAGTGCTGATGGAAAGCCTTTACAAGGTCTGCGATCTTGAAACGCGCTTCAGCCTGAACATGAACGTCCTGCACAAGGGCGCGCCGCAGGTAATGGGCCTGAAGGACGTATTGCAAGCCTATCTGGACCACCGGCGCGAAGTCGTGGTGCGCCGTGCGGAATTCCGCCTCGACAAGATCGAGAAGCGCCTGCACCTGCTCGATGGTTACCTGATCGCCTATCTCAATATTGATGAGGTGATCCGGATCATTCGGTATGAGGACGAACCAAAAGAGGTTCTCATGTCGACCTTCAACCTGACTGACACGCAGGCTGAAGCGATCCTCAATCTCCGTTTGCGGGCATTGCGCAAGCTGGAGGAAATGGAAATTCGCGGCGAGCATGATCGCCTGATGAAAGAGCGCGAAGAGCTGACCAAGCTGATCGGCTCCACGCGTCGCCAATGGAGTAAGGTGTCCAAGGAGCTGAAGGAAGCGCGCGATGCGTTCGATCCGGAGTCCGAGCTTGGCCGCCGCCGCGCGACGTTCGGGGAAGTCGCGGAAGTTGATCTCGCCGCCGCGCTTGAAGCCACCCTGCCGAAGGAGCCCCTGACGATTGTGCTGTCCCAGCAGGGCTGGATCCGCGGCATGAAGGGGCATGGCCTCGATCCGGAATCCGCCAAGTTCAAGGATGGCGATGCGCTCTATCTCGCTGAAGAGGTGATGAGCACGGACAAGATCATCTTGATGGCGTCGGATGGCCGCGCGTTCACCTTGCCGGCAGACAAGCTGCCTGGCGGGCGCGGGCATGGCGAGCCGATCCGCCTGTCAATCGATCTGGAAGACAGTGTCGACATCGTCGCCATGTTCCGGTTTGAGCCGGAGCGCAAACGCGTTGTCGCATCGACCGAAGGCTATGGCTTCGTGGTCGAGGAAAAGGAACTGGAGTCCAATCGGAAAGCCGGCAAGCAGGCGGTAAATACGGGTAAGGGCGAATTGACGGTCTGCACGCCGGTTGAAGGCGACATGCTGGCCGTGGTCGGATCAAATCGCAAATTGCTGATCTTCCCGCTGGACGAGCTGCCGGAGATGGCACGCGGCAAGGGCAACAAGCTGCAATCCTATAGCGGCAAGCACACGCTGAAAGACCTGATGACCTTCGACAAGCGCGATGGCCTGATTGTCATGACCGGTGGTCGCCACCGTGCCTTCCCGGAATGGGAAGAATGGATCGGCAAACGCTCACAGGCCGGCAAGACGGTTCCGAAGGGTTTCCCACGCAGCGGAACGTTCAACGGCTAGCTCGAAGGAGCGAGACCGAAGGCTTTGTAGGCGTCCTTCCGATTGCCCCAATAGGGCGTGATGTGATCGGGAATTTGCAGGCGGCTTGTCGGCTGCCCCTCGAACGGCGCTGTGGGCGCCGGGCCAACCAGTACGGCATTGAATTGACCGCCACGGGCATTATTCAGTATCCAGTGAGGGCGTTTGCCGACCAGCCTTTTGACATCCTGACGGAAGAAACGGCTTGCGTCGCGATACTCCTGCTCCCATTGCTCCTTGTAGTGACTAAGGTCCACATTGGGGTTGAGCTTCCTGGCAGACGCAACGCGTTCCTTCACTGGAATAGCGCGCCCTTTACCACCGACATAGCACTTCTGCGTTGGGGAGTTGTCATAGGAGATAAAGCCAGTGCGAGCTGCGTCGACGCCATTTGCGATCGCGCCTGCATTATACGAATTCACCACAACGCCATCTATCTCGACGCCCGGCGCGCGCTGGATGTTCCATAGGACGGAATCATATGAGGTGAGGTATAGGAATACCGGCGCGCTGGTATCCGTAACGAGCACATCTATCTGTCTGGAATTAGCAACAGCATTTCCTATCGCCATGCCAATAGCTTCCCGCTGCATGGCCGTCTTTGCTTTCTTCTTTTGCTCCCGAACCAATGCTTCACGTTCGGCGATCGCCTCCGGCGTATCCTTGCGGTCGATGTGGTGGAGGGGTGTGGTGATGCCGCCGCCATAGGTGTAGACATAGGCGGCCTTGGCGCGGGAACTGGCCTTTGGAGTTCTGCAGGATGCGCTTGTGCGTACTGCCTCTAGCGGGGCGGGCTGTGTGCTCGGACGTAGTGAAGGCGTGCCGGAGGAGACTGCTCCGTAAACTGTCGGGGCGACGTCGTCGGTTACCACAAGCGGCATGGACGGATCCATCGATGCGCTGCCGCCATTGCCGCATGCCGAGATGATCACAAGGGCCGATGCCCAGATGAGATGGCGCATATTCACCCTCCCTACAGTTCGGTCTTTCGAAGACGATAGGACTGTAAAGTTTCGATAGGGTTGATTTGAAGGAGGCAAATTCCACCCGCCGGCGCAATCTGCTCAGCGGCACGCGCCCGGTTACTTTTCCAACAGCGCCATTGTGTCGGTCATCAGGGGGCCGATTTCTGTGTGGAGGACGAGGTCAGCAAACGGATCCTGATCGGTAGGTTCGCGGTTGATGATCACCATCCTGGCGCCATTGCGTTTGGCCTCCATCGGGATGGCGGACGCCGGATACACGACAAGCGACGATCCGAGCACGATCACGAGGTCGCAGAGCAGGGCCTCTTCGCTGGCTTGCAGCATTTTGTCTTCCGGCATGGCCTGGCCAAAGGAAATCGTCGCATTTTTGATCAGGCCGGTGCAGAAGATGCAAGTAAGATCTTCATCATTCTCCCAGCGCGCCTTGAGTGTTTCGAATTCATATCGCTTGCCGCATTGAAGGCATTTGCCATAGCTCGCATTGCCGTGGATCTCGATCACCTTGTCATCCGGCACGCCGGAATCCTGATGAAGGTTATCGACATTCTGTGTGACTACGGAAGAAACCTTACCGCTCTTCACGAGGTCAGCAATTGCAAAGTGGCCGACATTCGGTTTCGCGCCGGTCCAGCCTTCGGTGCGGTTGAACACGCGGTTCCAGGATTCTCGCCGGGCTTCACGGGACGAGACAAAGTCCTGAAAATAGATGGGAGACATCTTGCTCCACACCCCGCCAGGGCTGCGGAAATCCGGAATGCCGCTTTCGGTCGAGATGCCTGCGCCAGTGAAAATCATCACGCGGCGAGCGTCTGAAATCATTCGAGCGAGTTTGCCTGCATCCGTCATGAGCGTCGTCTACGTAATCCTGTCGTTTCCGGTCCTTCTAGCAGCTAACCACTTGAACAGATTTGTAAAGCGCTTGCCCGGCGTGAAACAGTGTGCGGCCTAGACGATTGTGCCAAAAGCCGCGCCGATCAGGCCGGTGACCAGCATGGCCGCAGTGCCCCAGAAGACGATCCGCACAACCGCCTTCAGCTTGTGCGCGCCGCCTGCCTTCGCTGACAAAATGCCGAGAAGGACGAGCGCCAGCAGCGACACGATGGCGACGACCGGCGTGACGAGGCCGGATGGCGCGGCGACCCCGGCCAAGAGAGGCAGGATCGCGCCCGCCGAGAAGCTGACGGCAGAACTGACAGCGGCCTGAACGGGGCGTGCGGTGACAATCTCGTTGATGCCCAACTCGTCGCGAGCATGTGCCTCCAGCGCATCTTTCGCCATCAATTGGCGCGCCACATCATAGGCGGTGTCCTTGGCGACGCCGCGATTCATGTAGATATGCGCAAGTTCGACCAGTTCGGCTTCGGGATGATCCCGCAAGGCTACCTTTTCAATTTCCAGATCGGCTTGCTCGGTATCGGCCTGGGATGAGACTGAAACATACTCCCCCGCCGCCATGGACATCGCACCGGCGGCAAGACCCGCAAGGCCTGCGGTCAGGATCGCGGATTGGCTCGCATCGGCAGAGGCGACCCCGATCATCAGGCTGGCCGTGGACAGGATGCCATCATTCGCACCGAGAACGGTCGCGCGCAGCCATCCGATCCGGTGGCTGTAATGGTGTTCTCCGAGGGGGAATTCGGTCGACATGGCGTGTCTCCTGATCCCGTAAGCAGGCGACAGTTAGCGCGCCGGGTCAAGTCCACAGCATATCGCAGGCTGGGCGTGGTGTTCAGGCGTACATGCCGTCTCGCAGATTGATGCCGTGCTCCACCCAGGCCTTCATGGCGCAGATCATCTGCGACCAGCCCATGCAATTGCCGTAGGAATTCTTGAGTCCGTCCTCAGTTGATGGCCAGCCTTCTTCAGCGATGGAGACAATTGTCCGGCCATCATCCGTCGGCTCAAACCGCATCGTCACCAGCGTGGCCGTGCTGCCATCCTCGCCGCCCCATTTGAGGACGATGCGCTTGTTGGGTTCGACTTCGACCACATGGACAGGAAACGCGCCGGGAAAGTCATGGAAGTCCCACGTAACAGTTGCGCCCGTTTCGAGTCGTCCTTTTGCGCCGCCAGTCGTGAAGTAGCTGGACAGTTTTGCCGGATCGGCGACTGCCTCAAACACGTCTTCAACAGGGCGATTGATGCGCCCGCTCACCTCGAATTTGAGATCCATCACAGCCTCCCAGCGCTGCTTGTCACGCCAGAATTAATGTTATAAAAAACCAACATGTCAAGCGATGATAAAACCGACCTTGTTTTCAAGGCTCTGGCCGCGCCGATCCGGCGGGATATTCTGGACGTGCTGCGAGACACACCTCAGACGACGGGTGAGATCTGCGCGCGCTTCAGTCATCTCAATCGGTGCACAGTGATGCAGCATCTCGGCGTGCTGGAAGAGGCGGAGCTGGTCCTGGTGCGCCGCGCAGGCCGCCAGCGCTGGAATTACCTCAACGCCTTGCCGATCAAACATATCCATGACCGCTGGATCGGAGACTATGCAATGGGGGCAGTCAGCATGATCGACCGCCTCAAGACCGGTCTGGAAACGGAAACCGTTGCATGAGGGGCGAACGCTCCCTTGCGCTCTGCGGCGGGCGCGGATACCCCTTTTAAATCTGGTTCTTATGGAGGGACGCCCGATGAGCCCCATTCTAATTGTTCTGGCCGCAATCGTTGCGATCGCCGGTTTTGTCATCCTGATCTACAACGGCCTCGTGATGAAGCGCCAGCGGGTCAATCAGGCCTTTGCTGATGTGGATGTCCAGCTGAAGCAACGCCAGAATTTGATCCCCAACCTCGTCGAAACCGTGAAGGGCTACGCTGCCCACGAGAAAGAGACACTGGATGCGGTGATCAAGGCGCGCAGCGCGGCGCAGAGCGCCAACACGCCCGGCGAGATGTCAGCTGCCGAAGGCATGCTCACCGCATCGCTTGGCAAGCTGTTCGCGCTCGCCGAGGCCTATCCGGACCTGAAAGCCAACACGAACTTCCAGCAGCTGCAGACCGAACTCTCGACCATCGAGGACAAGCTGGCCGCCGCGCGGCGTTTCTACAATTCCGCGGTTCAGGACTACAACACGTCCCGCGAGCAATTCCCTGGTTCCATTGTGGCTGGCATGTTCAATTTCGAAGGCCGCGACTTCTTCGATGTGGGCGTCGAAGGCCGCGAGGCGCTTTCGACGGTGCCGGAAGTCAAATTCTAGGATAGATTGGCCCTCTCGATACGGAGGTGGGACCATGAAATATGTATTGATCAGCGCGGCGCTTGTCCTTGGGGCTTGCGCCGCGTCTTCTTCCGGCTGGAGTGCGTCGACCTGGAACGGGTTGCCTGACCGGACTGTTGCTGGTGGCGGCTACAGCTTCTTTGCTTCACCCGCCGAGGGCCAGGGCTTCAAGCTGAAATTCTCCGTGAAGTCTGATGGAACATTCGGCGTGGCTGAGGCCCCGACCGAAGACGCCTTGCTGGAGGCAGCAAAGGCCGCGACGCCAGAAGGCTGCAGCTTCGTCTCTCTGGAGCGCACACCGGATGGCGGGGCTGTCGCAGACTATGACTGCGGCTGAGCCGCGAACCAGGGTTCCAACAGGCTGATGGCCTCCTCAATCTGCGGCGTGGACAAGGCAAACGAGAACCGCATGAATCTGTGCCCTCCGACCGGGTCGAAATCGACGCCGGGCGCTGTGGCGATGCCGGTGTCCTCAAGCAGCTTCAGGCAGAAGGCGAGGCTGTCGTTTGTGTATTTGGAAATGTCCGCATAGATATAGAAAGCGCCATCGGGTGGAGCGATCCTCTCAAGCCCCAGCCGAGGCAGCGCTTCAAGCATCAATTCGCGGTTCTTGCGATAGACCTCGACATGGCCATCCAGCTCTTCCGCGCTGTCCATTGCGACCAGTCCGGCGTGTTGGGAGAGCGAAGGCGGCGTCAGGAAAAGATTGCCGACATAGGCGCTGGTCCGCGCTGCGCCATCTTCCGGGGATACAAGCCAACCAAGGCGCCAGGCAGGCATGGAGAAGTATTTCGAAAACGAATTCACGATGTACGCGTCAGGCGAAAACTCCAGCATCGAACATATGTCCGGGCCATAGCTGAGCCCGTGATAGATTTCGTCAGAGATCACACGGATGTTCTTTGCTTTTGCGACAGCGGCAAGCTCGGCGAGTTCGCTGGCCGGAATGATCGTGCCGGTCGGATTGGCGGGGCTGGCGATGATGACGCCAGCCGGTACCGGGTCAATTGCGTCCAGCGCCGCAGCGGTCAGCTGGAACCGGACATCCGCCCCGCAGGCGATCTCCACAGGCTCCAGGTTCAGGGCACGCAACGTATTGCGATAGGCAACATAGCCCGGCCGGGCCAGGGCGATCCGGTCTCCCGGATTGAACGCCGTGGACAGGGCCAGAACGAGCGCCGGGGAGGCGCCACAAGTCAGCGTCACGCGGCCAGGCGGCAGGTCGATGCCGTATTCATCCTTGTAGTGGCGGCAGATACGTTCCTTGAACGGACGGCTCTCCCAATAGCCCATCGGGTCGGTGTCGAGCACGTCATGGGCTTTTGCAATGGCGCCGCGCGGTGCTGGCGTAGAGGGCTGACCGAATTCCATATGCAGGATGCGGCGGCCCTCGGCCTTCAGGTCATGCGCGCGACGACTCACCGAAATGGCGCGAAATGGATCGATATCTTGTCCCATACTAGCGGGCGGTAACGGCTGGTAGCCAGGTTGCCAAGGCGGGAATTGCCGCAACCAGACCGATGAGGATCAACTGGAGCATGATGAATGGGATCGCACCCTGCCAGATCTGCATCGTTTTGATGCTGGGCGGCGCCGCTCCACGCAAATAGAACAAGGCAAAGCCAAAGGGCGGCGTCAGGAAACTCGTCTGAAGGTTGAGCGCCATAAGGATGGCCAGCCAGACCGGATCAAAGCCGAGAATGATCAGCGGCGGCGCGACCAACGGCACGACCACGAAAACGATTTCGATGAAGTCCAGGAAGAAGCCGAGCACGAACATGACCAGCATGGTCATGACCAGTGCGCCCCATTTGCCGCCGGGCATGGCGTGCAGCACATCGGCCACGATGTCGTCACCGCCATAACCGCGGAAGACGAGGCTGAACAGCGAGGCCCCGATCAGGATCAGGAACACCATGCTGGTGATCTGCGTCGCGCTTTTGAGTGCCGGCAACAATTGGCGAACCCGTCGCAACACGATGAGACCCGCGGCGACACCGGCGAAGAACACGATAGACGCCAGGATCGTAAGCACGATGCCGAATTCGTTTGCGAGACCAATCTCCGCGACGCCGGTGCGCAGGTCGAACATGTTGCGCAACACGATGATGGTCACCACGCTGGCGAGGCCCGCTATCAGCAGCCATGACACGCGCTGTTCATGCTCATCATCGGCAAGCCGCAGGCCAGCAAGCAGGATGGCGCCGGCAACGCCGATGCCGGCTGCTTCTGTTGGGGGGGCGACGCCCCCAAGGATTGCCCCCAGCACAGCGATGATAAGCAGCAAGGGCGCGCCGAGGCCAAATGCGATCTCCTTGGCCGTCAGGGGCGGGCTGTCATCGTCCTGAACCGGTGGGCAACGATGCGGCTTGCGGATGGCCGTCAGAGCAATCCAGCCGATATAGAGACCGACCAGCAGAAGGCCGGGGATCAGCGCGCCGGCAAACAAATCACCCACGGATACGACGAAGGAGCCTGCGGCCCCCGTTGCCTGGCTTGCCTGGCTGGCGGCGTTCGAGATGGCGTCGGCGAGCAGGATCAGCACGATGGATGGCGGGATGATCTGGCCAAGCGTGCCGGAGGCGGCGATCGTGCCGGTTGCAAGGCGCGGATCATAGCCCTGCCGGATCATGGTCGGCAGGGCGATCAGTGTCATGGTGATGACCGTCGCGCCCACGATGCCTGTTGAGGCGGCCAGCAGTGCGCCGACCAGTACCACGGCATAGCCGAGCCCGCCGCGCACCTTGCCGAGCAGTCTGCTGGCAATGTGCAGCAAGTCTTCCGCCACGCGGGAGCGTTCAAGGATCACGCCCATGAGCACGAAGAGCGGAACGGCGATCAGCGTCTGGTTTTGCATGATCGAGCCGCCAAGGATGCGACTGGGCAGGTTTCGGAGAAAGGCTTCGTCGAACACGCCGATGCCGATGCCGACGAGGGCGAAAAGCAATGCGACACCACCGAGCGTGAGCGCAACCTGATAGCCCGCCAGCAGCGCCAGTACAGCGCAAACGAACATCGAGATGGCAAGGATGACTTCAAGCTCCATGGATGCCTCCATGCGGGGCTTCGTCGGGGGCATCCTCGAGCTTGCCGGTCAGGCGCAGAGCAGCTTTCAACGCTTCGGACAATCCCTGTGTGATCATCAGGATGGCGAAGGCCGGAAGCAGCGTCTTGAACAGGAAGAGCAGGGGCAGGCCATCGGACTCGCGTGAACCTTCGAACAGCGCCCAGCTGCGGGCGAGGCCCTGCTCGGTCATTGCCAGCAACCGGATGCAGATCGGGAAAAGGAAGAGGTAAATGCCAGCCAGCTCGACCCAGTTTCGCCCCCGCGTGCCGAAACGTGGGCGAAGAATATCAACGCGCACATGTGCGTCGTCTCTCAGGGCTGAAGCAGAGCCCAGCATGAACATGGCCGCAAAGGCATAGACGACAATCTCGTTCAGCCAGGTGAAAGAAAGGCCGAACGCATAGCGCAGCAGCACGACCAGCAATTGCGCGCCAACCAGAATGATGGCGCTGGCGATCGCGCCGCCCAGCGCCCAGCCGGAGATCGCGTCTATGCGCGAAATCAACCATTTCGCCGCGCGCTCAATCGGCTCAGGCCAAATCAGCAGGAGCAGCGGCAATGCGAGCAAAGGCGACAGGGCGAGGCCCAGCCATTTCATGGCACCTCCCACTGACAGGAAAATATCCGGTGACATGCTCTGCGTGCCCCCAGCCTATTTGTTCGAATTGCGGGCGGCGTAGTACGGCCCTTCGGACACATCGGCCCAGCCGCGCATCAGCTTCAGGCTGGCCTCGAAGCTCTCATAGATGCGCTTCTCGATTCCGTCGCGCCCGGAGTCCGCGCGCACATCCCATGCCGCCTCAGCCATTCGGCTGACAACTTCATCCGGGAAACTGCGCATCTGTACGCCGTGTTCACGGGTCAGCAGGTCCAGGTGCACCGCATTCTGGTAGGTGAATTCGCCGAGGGAGGTGTGGTTCACGCTCTCGCACGCCGCCTTGATGATGGCCTGCTCGCCGGGAGTGAGATCTTCCCAGACGCGGAGGTTCATGCCGACCGCGAGGCTGGCACCGGGCTCATGGAAGCCGGGGCCATAGTAGAAAGGCGCTTCCCGATAGAAGCCGAGATAGTAGTCATTCCACGGGCCGACCCATTCGGTGGCATCGATCGCGCCGGTCTGGAGGGATTGATAGATCTCCCCGCCGGGCAATGCGATGGACGATCCGCCCAGGGCGCGCAGCACATCGCCACCCTGGCCGGGAATGCGCATTTTCAGGCCGACAAGATCGTCCAGACTGTTGATCTCCTTGCGGAACCAGCCGCCCATCTGGTGACCGGTGTTCGCTGCCTGTATCGATTTGACGCCGAATTGTGCCGAGAGTTCGTCCCAGAGCTCCTGTCCGCCGCCAAAGTCGATCCACCCCATCAGTTCTTGCGCCGTCATGCCGAAGGGCACGGCGGTGAAGAAGGGATAGGCGCTGGACTTGGCGGTCCAGTAGTATTCCGCGCCATGATACATGTCCGCAGAGCCATTCGACACGGCGTCGAAGGATTCGAAAGGCGGCACCAATTCGCCGGCCGCGAAGACTTTCACCTCCATCAGCCCATCTGACATTTGCTGGATACGCTCGGCCACGCGCTCGGCGGCTTCGCCAAGACCGGGCAGGCCCTTGGGCCAGGTAGTGACCATATTGAAGCGGCGACGATTGCGCGCAATGGCCGGAGCGGCGAGGTCTGCGGCCTTTTCCGGATTGGCGAAAGCAGCTGCAGCCCCGGCAAGGCCGAGGGCGCCCGCACCCAGCAGGTTGCGTCTATGGATCATCCAGTCCTCCCCCTGCCTTTTCCCGATCTCCCGTCCGGATCAAAGGCGGTATTGTGTCACTCGTCGTCGCCCAGTGGTCGCCAGACGTCGCCATCGAGCACTTCTAGCGGTTTGTAGCGACGTTTGTAGTCCATTTTCTGGCTACCTTTGACCCAATACCCCAAATAGACATGCGGCAGGCCGAGGTCCTGGGCATGAAGAATATGATCCAGGATGAGGTAGTGCCCGAGACCCCGGGCGCTGAGGTGGGGATCGAAGAAGGTATAGACCATCGAGAAGCCGTCGCGGAGAATGTCCGTGATCGAGGCAGCGACCAGCGGCGAATCCTCGTCCGGTCCGTCGCGATACTCGAAGATCAGGCTCTGCACCGGGCTGCCGCCAACCATCGCGCTATAGTCGCGATAGGACATGTCCGACATGCCGGCGCCGTTATGGCGGGAGCGCAGATAGGATTTCAGCAGGCGATATTGCTCGCGGCTTGGCTGGGCCTTAACCGGGCGGCGGATGATCGAGTCATTCCGGTTCAGGGCGCGGCGATCATTTCGTGATAGTTCAAAATCCCGCGTGGCGACGCGCACACTGCGACAGGCATTGCAGCGTGGGCAGGCCGGGCGATAGGCGATGCTCTGGCTGCGCCGGAAGCCTGCCTGGCTCAGCGAATTGTGCACCAGATCCGCTTCCCCGATGGCCAGATTGGTAAACGCCTTGCGTTCCTGCTTGCCCGGCAGGTACGGGCACGGGCTGAGATTCGTCACGTAGAAACGCAGCGAACGCTCAAGACCAGGCGGCAGGATCTGGGAGTCGGTGAACTTCATGCCGCAGACGATACACTCACAAATCGAACCGCCAAGGGGCGAATATCGTAAACACGGCCCAAAGCAGAATGACGAGCGGGCCGCCGAACTTCATGAAATCCCCGAATTTGTAGTGTCCCGGGCCCATGACCAGCATGTTGGTCTGGTAAGCAATCGGCGTCGCGAAACAGCAATTTGCGCCATAGATCACCGCCAAGAGGAAGGGCAGCGGATCTTCCACCTTCAGCTCCGCCGCCGCAGACAGGGCGATGGGCGAGAACAGGATGGCCGTCGCGGCATTGCTGAGCAGATTGGTCAACAAGGCAACGGCCAGGAAGATCGCAGAGAGAACCGCCAGCGTGCCATATGGCGAAGCGATATTGACCACGGCATGGGCAATTTCGCCCGCTGCGCCTGTTTTCTCCAGCGCCATACCCATCGCAAGCGCTGCGCCGATCACAAGGAAGATGCGCAGATCCAGCGCCCGGCTGGCCTGACGTGTGTTCAGGCAGCCCGCGACCAGCATTCCGACACCCGCGAGAACCGACGCATGCAGGATGGAGAGAAGGCTCGTAGCGGCTGCAATGACCATGGCGATGGATATGACCCGCGCAGCGAGAGCCTTGGTCGTGAGTGGGATTTCGGTCTGGGACCATTCGAGCAGGATGAGGTCGCGGCTGGAGCGCAATTCCCGGAACGCATCAACCGGTCCACACAGGAGCAGCGTGTCGCCGGATTCAAGGCGGATCTCGCCCAGCTTGGTGCGGATCATGCGGCTGCGGCGCTGGATGCCGAGTGTCACGGCCCGCGTCAGGCGGCGGAAGCCGAGCATCTCAACCGTTCGGCCAACCATGCGGGAGCCGGGGGCGATCACCGCTTCAGTCAGGGCCAGCGTTCCGGGGCGGGGCGATTCTTCAAGGTCCGCTCCGGAGGCCTGCCAGACCTGCTGCAGGAAGTCCGGTTGGCGAGCAAGCACGTTCTGAAGCGCCGCGCGGGTGGCGGCGATAATCACCAGATCGCCCACTTGCAGGCTGATATCTTCATAAGGCGGCAGGAAGGCGCGCTCGCCGCGCTGGATCATGCGCACCGTCATGTCCGGCAAGTCGGTGAACATGCCCGCAATGGGTTTCTTGCCGAGCAGGAAATGTCCTTGTGTGACTTCGATCTGCGCCACGAATTGCTTACCGGAGGGCTGGACAATGTCGTCAGACAGGCCCCGGCGGTTGGGCAACATGAATTTGGAGAAGATCAGAATATAGAGCAGGCCCGCCGCGGCGAGGATCAGCCCCATTGGGGTCTGGTCAAAGAAGCCGAGTTGTTCGCCTGTGATCCGGTCATAGGATTCTGCAGCCAGCAAATTGGTCGAGGTGCCGATCAGGGTCGTCATGCCCGCAAAGATCGATGCGAAGCTGAGCGGCATCATCAGGCGCGATTGCGGCGCGTTCATGCGCATGGCGATGGCGGTCATCACAGGCAGGAACATGATGACAATGGGGGTATTGTTCACAAAGGCGCTGGTCACGAATACGGCGAGAAAGGCCAGTATCAGCGTCGTGACCGGTCGCTTGTCATATCCTGCAAGCAGGGCCTTGGTGGGGCCTTCCAGCGCGCCGGTCTGAAACAGGCCCTGGCCAACGACAAGCAGCGCCATGATTGTGATGAGGGCCGGGTTTCCGAAGCCCGACAACAGATCAGAGGCGCTGATCGCGTTGCCATCCACATCGCTCGCCCCCGGAATGGCAAAGACGAGCAGGAGGGCCGCGATCACGCAAACGGAGACAAATTCCATCGACCAGCGGTCGAGCATGTAGAAGGTGATGGCTGCACACACGACAGCGAGGCTCGCCCACATCGGCCAGGTTTGGACCAGCTCAGATAGCATTGCGGCTCCGGGTCTTGAGTGTGCTTTGGCCCGGTCCGCAGGGACTAGCCGTCAAGATCAAGCAATATGCTTATCCGGCGATTGACTGACAAGTGCGGCTCACCCGGTTTAAGCGGTTGGGTATCCGCCAATCCTGTTACAGCGCGTACACGTTCGGGGGATATACCGGCATTTGAGAGCACCCGTCTCGCTGCGTTGGCGCGTTCGGAAGAGATATCCCAATTGCTTCGATTCGGAATCAGGCTCGGGAAGGCATCGGTGTGGCCCTCAATCGTGATCGCGCCTGGCACGCCCCCGAGGGCGACGCCAAGATCGCGTGTGAGCGCCTCTCCTGAATCGGTCAGGGTGCCGCTTTCACTGTCAAAGAGAGGGCGCGCGTCGCCATCGACCAGGTCGATACGGATGCCGTTTGCCTCCTGGGTCAGGATCAGGCTCGTGCCAGCGGCGCTCAAGGCCGGATTCGATTTCAGGGCATGGAACGCACGGGCGGATTCCGAAGGGCGCAGATCGACCAGCGTGCTTGATTGCGTTGCGGTGGTGTCTTCACCCGTGAAGAAGTCCGCGATCGCTGTGCGGGAGTCTGGTGACACACCACTGACGAGCCACATGACCAGGAAAAAGGCCACGAGCGCTGTCAGGAAGTCGGCATACGCCATCTTCCACGTGCCCATCTTGCGCCGAGGCGCGGCGGGCCTTCTGCCCGGAAAGCGTTGCGAGGTGGTGGTGGCAATCGCCATGCGCTTCAGTTCCCATCATTCTGTCAGGAATGGCGGTTCTACCAAAGCTTGGTTTATGCCGGTTGAGAACAAAGGGTGGGATTTGCGTCAAATTCAATCTAGTTGTCAGACGACAGTCACGGAGGATCAGTCATGGCGAAAACAGCGTTTCTTGGCCTTGGGGTCATGGGGTTTCACATGGCTGGCCATCTGGCGGCCAAGGGCCATCAGGTGACCGTCTGGAACCGGAGCGAGGCCAAGCGCGGTGACTGGGCGGCCCAGCACAAGGGCGAGGTGGCGAAGAGCCCGGCGGATGCCGCGTTCGGCGCGGAGTTCGTGTTCCTGTGCCTGGGAGATGATCCGGACGTGCGCGACGTGTTCGACCAGCTGGAGCCGAGCCTTGGCGCGGGCATGATTGTCGTGGACCACACCACCGCCTCTGCCGGACTGGCGCGGGAGCTGGACGAGCGCTGCCGGGTAAAGGGCGCGCGCTTCCTGGATGCACCGATCAGCGGCGGCGAGGCCGGGGCCATCAATGGCAAGCTGACCATCATGTGCGGCGGCGAGGAGAAGGCGTTCAAATCTGCCGAGCCCGTCATGGCGGCCTATGGCAAGAGCATGACGCTGATCGGTGAGAGCGGCGCGGGCCAACTCGCCAAGTCTGTGAACCAGATCTGTATTGCGGGCATTGTGCAGGGCCTCTCCGAAGGGCTGCACTTTGCCGAGCAGGCGGGGCTGGACGCGGAGAAAGTAATCGCGGCGATCAGCGGCGGCGCGGCGCAAAGCTGGCAGATGGACAATCGCTGGAAGACGATGGTCGAGGGGCAATTCGAGCATGGCTTTGCCGTGGACTGGATGCGCAAGGATTTGCGGATCGCGCTGGAGGCGGCGCGGGAGAATGGCGCGAGCCTGCCGCTGACGGCGACTGTGGACCAATACTACGCCGATGTTCAGGCGATGGGCGGGCAGCGCTGGGATACCTCCAGCCTGATCGCTCGGTTGACGCGGGACTGATCGGTCATGCGCCTGCTTGAAGTTCACCTGCCAGCCGATGATCGCTTTGATACCGTGATCCGTGCCGTGAAGGCTGCGGACCCGATCGACTATTATGTTCAGAATACAGAACGCAAGGACCGGAAGCTGATCTCCGTCTTCATCCGCGAGGGGACCGGGCAATCTCTGATCGACAATATCCAGACGGCGCTGGAGACGTGTGATGATTTCCGCATCACCGTCCTGCCGGTTGAGGCCACGGCCCCGAATATTGAAGAGGCCACTGACCAGAAGGCCCAGAAACAGATTCAGGCTACGCGGGAAGAGATCTATTCTGATGTTTCCACCGGGGCCCGGCTGGACCGCGACTTCGTCATTATGGTGGTGCTGTCCACCATCGTGGCGGCTATTGGCCTGAACTCCGATGGCATTGCGGCCGTGATTGGTGCGATGGTGATTGCGCCACTGTTGGGGCCGGTGCTTGGCTTTTCCATGGGCGCTGCGCTGGGAGATTTCAAACTGCTGAAGCGCGCCTCGGTGACGCTGGCGTCGGGCATCGGCATCGCGCTGCTTTGTGCGTGGCTCTTGTCCTTCGTGTTGCAGATTGATCTTCAGAGCCGGGAACTGATGTCCCGCGCAGAAGTGCGGCTGGACGGGTTGGCGCTGGCAATGGCGGCGGGCGGCGCGGCGGCGCTGTCTCTGACGCGTGGACAGGCCTCGGCGCTTGTCGGCGTCATGGTGGCCGCGGCTCTGTTGCCGCCGGGCGCAGCGCTGGGCCTGTTCGTTGGAACGGGGCACTGGACGCTGGCCATGCGGGCCGGATTGCTGTTGGCGCTCAACGTCGTCGCGCTGGTTCTGGCAGCGTTGATCGTGTTCCGGCTGCGGAGGATCCGGCCACGTGCCTGGATCGACCAGAAGAATGCGCAGCGTGCGGTGTGGATCAATGCGGTCCTGTCCATCCTGTTGTTGACCATCGCCACCGCCCTGATCATCTGGCTGGATCTTGGCTCGGAAGTGTCTGTCGGCTAGGCTTTCCGGGACGGGGAGGCGCGCATGGCAAAGAATGAGAACAAGACGCAGCCGACCGACGTGTCGCCAGCCGATTTCATCGCCAGCGTTGAGCATGATCGCAGGCGCGAAGATGCCAAAGTGCTGCTGAAATGGTTTGAGGATGTCACAGGCTACGCGCCGAAAATGTGGGGGCCGAGCCTGATCGGTTATGGCCGCTATCACTACAAGTATGACAGCGGGCGCGAGGGCGACATGCTGGTCACAGGCTTCTCCCCGCGCAAGGCCAATCTGGTGATGTATATCATGCCGGGCTATCGCGACATGGGCGAGAAGCTGGCGCGGCTTGGCAAGCACAAGCTGGGCAAGAGCTGTCTCTACATCAACAAGCTGGCCGACATCGACATGGATGTGCTGCGGGAGATCGTCGAGGACGGCGTGGCCTACATGAAGGCGAATTATCAGACGTGGGACGCGTGAGAGACCACAGTCTGACGGGAATGTGATCGGAACTGTCTGAGGGGGCGGCCCGTTCAGTCTGGGAACACCAGATTGGAGTATCCCCCGATGAACGACCCCCTCAAGACAATCAATCCAGCGACCGGCGAGTTGCTGAACACGTATCCGCGCATGAGCGATGCCGAGATGCAGACCGCCATCGAGCAGTGCCACGCCGCCTATCAGGACTGGCGTCAGCGCAGCCTGGAAGACCGTGCCAAGGTGATCAAGGCCATCGGTGAGGAGCTGCGCAAGCATGTCGATGACTATGCCGAGCTGATGACCAGGGAGATGGGCAAGCTCTATCGCGATGGCCGGGAAGAGGTGAAGCTCTGCGCCGGGATCTGTGACTACACCGCCGAGCAAGGGCCGAAAGAGCTGGCCAGCGAAGAACGGGAGATCATAACCGGCAAGAAGGGCATTGTCACCTATTCGCCGATCGGGATTGTCTACGGCATCCAGCCCTGGAACTTCCCGCTCTACCAAGCCATCCGCTATTCCATTTCGAATTTGATGGCAGGCAATGGCGTGCTGCTGAAGCATGCAGAAGCGTGCACCGGCAGTGGGCTGATGCTGCGTGATATTTATGAGGCGGCGGGCCTGCCGAAACATCTGTTCACGGTCTTGTTGATCTCGCATGACCAGTCCGAGAAAGTGATTGAGCATGATCTTGTGCGCGGCGTGACCCTGACGGGCAGCGATGGCGCGGGCAAGATCGTGGCGGAGCAGGCAGGCAAGGCGCTGAAGAAGACCGTGCTGGAGCTGGGCTCCAACGACGCCTATCTGGTGCTGGACGATGCCGATCTGGATCTGGCGGTGAAAAAGTCCGTCGAAGGTCGCCTGTTCAATAATGGCGAGACCTGTGTGAACGCGAAACGGTTCATTGTGACAGACAAGAATTATGACGCCTTCACCGAACGCTTCGTGGAGGCGATGTCGAGCATCAAATCCGGCGACCCGTTCAGCGAGGACTCGGACATTGGCCCAATGGCCCGCGCGGATTTGCGGGAAACGCTGAACGAGCAGGTCACCGAGAGCGTGAAGAACGGGGCGAAAATCCGTTGTGGTGGCGAAGTGCCGGATGGCGAGGGCGCATTTTACCCTGCCACCGTGCTGACCGAGGTTGCACCCGGCCAGCCAGCCTATGACGATGAATTGTTCGGCCCCGTGGCCTCTGTTATCCGCGCGAAGGATGATGAAGACGCCATGCGCATTGCCAATGACAGCCGTTACGGCCTCGGCGGCGGCATCTTTTCCGCCAATGAAGACCGGGCAATCGAGCTGGCCTGCAATCATTTCGACACCGGCATGGTGATGATCAATGGCTATGGCATTGCCACGCCTAACATGCCGTTCGGCGGGGTGAAGGATTCCGGCTATGGCCGCGAGCATGGCGGCTTTGGCATGAAGGAATTCGTCAACATCAAAGCAGTTTTCGTATACTGATCAATGTACTGGCCCGGCTCATCGCCGGGCCTTTTCCCACCGCTCGGGTTTACATCTGCCTCAGATCGCCTAGGTATGGCGTGAGTTCGACAGAGCACCCGTGCGCGCGCCGCGGCCTCTGAAATCCACCTACCAAATCCTGGAGAGAGACCATGACGCAAGTGAAAACGGGCGATACCGTACACATTCATTACACAGGCACGCTGAATGACGGCACCACATTCGACAGTTCCGAGGGCCGCGAGCCGCTGAGCTTTCAGGTCGGTTCGGGCCAGATCATTCCGGGCCTCGATTCTGCCATTCCGGGCATGACTGTCGGCGACAAGAAGACCGTCAACGTTGCCTGTGACGAAGCCTATGGGCAGGTTAATCCGGAAATGACGCAGGCCGTGCCGCGCGCAGACATTCCGGCTGACATCCCGCTGGAAACCGGCACCCGCCTTCAGATGCAGACGCAGAACGGACAGGTCATCCCGGTCACGGTTACCGCGGTTGACGACAGCACGGTGACGCTGGACGCGAACCATCCGCTGGCCGGTCAGGACCTGACCTTCAACATCGAACTGGTGAAGATCGACGCAGCGGCGTAGTTTTCCCCGCATCAGACTTAAAGACGGCGGCGTTCCAAAGAGGAGCGCCGCCGTTTTCGTTTCAGGCAGCACATTTGCCCGGACTGGCGAGGCCATCCGGTAAAGTATGACTGAGTTCAGATGAAAATCCGTGTCAGGACGTGTCGTGCAGGATGAATGGGGCCGTCGCTGCAATTTGGGTCTGCGGAGCCCCGGCCCACGCGCTATGTACGGTTTCCAATTGTGCCATGTCATCGACAATGGTTTCAGGCAGGTCGCTCCAACGCGAAGGGCGCTGCCATGCCGGAACAGCAGGCGGCGTATACCGGTAGCGGCCGGGATTTGGCGCATCGGCCATCGCCTGAATGGTAAGATTGCCGCAGCGGTCGATGCGAATGAGAACAACGCGGCGCGTTTGTTTCTGCCAAGCGGTAAGCCGGCGCAGATTGAGCCACAGGACTGGCCAGAACAGGGGCCAGACAAAGGCGTAGTATCGAAGATGACGCGGCTCAATCATGAAGCTGACTATAGGCCGGGTTCGGACGGTGTGGGATGAGTTTATTTTTTGCGCAATGATTTCAAGGCGAATTACCCATAAAAGTGGGGATAGGGCGGGATATTCAGAATACGCCCATTTCAATTCCAGCGCCCAGGGCGGCGCCAAGCTCCCGGCATTTGGCAAGGTCTGCGTCAGGGATGGTCTTCTCTGCCAGGATCTCGGCTTCGGTTTGCGCATGCGTGCAGATGATCAGGGGCGGCTGCACCTGTTTCAGGCGCCAGCCCGTGGCGATGCGTGCGGCCTGTTTCGCGGCGTTCTCCCCGTCAGAGCCGGCACAGATCATCAGGCCATAGGCGCGGCCTTCGATCTTGCCCAGAACCGGATAGTAGCAGCGGTCAAAGAATTCCTTCATCGCGCCAGACAGGGCGGCGAGGTTTTCCGGCGCTGCGAAAAGATAGCCGTCTGCGTTCAACAGGTCTTCCGGCCCGGTATCTTCGGCGCGCTGCAGCGTGGTGCCGGTCTCTGCGCCCGCGGCATCGGCAGCGGCCTCTGCCATCTGGCGCGTGCCGCCAGTGCGGGAATGATAGATGATGAGCAGCTTGGTCATACCCCTACATTCCAAGCCTCACCGCCTTCGGCAAGGTCGGATCAGCCGTCTCGCGCATCAAACCGCTGGCGATAGGCAAGCGGCGAGGTGCCCGAAACCTGACGGAAGACGGCGCGGAAAGTGTCAGTGGCGCCAAAACCACATTGATGGGCAATGTCTGCAGTATCCATCTGGGTAGATTCCAGCAAGCTCATGGCTCTGAACACTCTTTCACTGCGCAGCCATTTGAGCGGTGTGGTTCCAGTGCCGTCGCGAAAGCGCCGGAGGAATGTCCGCTCGCTCATGCCGGCATGTTGGGCCAGTTCGGTCACGGTCAAGGGTTTGTCCAGATTCTCGCGGGCCCAATCCAGGACAGACGCAATCGATGTGCCTGGCCGTTCCTGTATCGGGGCTTCAACATATTGGGACTGGCCTCCATCCCGATGAGGGGGCGCAACCAGGCTGCGGGCAATTTTGTTCGCGATGGCCGAGCCGTGGTCACACCGAATGACGTGAAGGCTCGCATCAATTGCAGCGCTGCTGCCAGCGGATGTGATGATGTTGGCGTCGTGGACGTAGAGCACGTCTTCCTGCGTCTCGATCAGGGGAAACCGGTCTCTCATCATCGGCAGGTATCGCCAATGTGTTGTCGCGCGTCGCCCATCCAACAAGCCGGAATGCGCGAACACGAACGCGCCGCTGCAATAGGAAACAAGTCGTGCCCCCCGCTCATGGGCCGAGATCAGGGCATTCTGGATCTCGGCCAGAGGGGGCTCTCCGACATTGCGCCACCCCGGAACGATAATGGTGTCCGCGTCCTGCAGGCTGTCCAACCCGTAAGGCGAGGTAAGCGTGAATCCCCCCACAGCCCGGGATACGTTTTCTGAACAGACTACCCGGAAATCGTACCAGTCGGTGTCGAGTTCCGGCCGGGACCAGCCAAATATCTCTGCCGCAATGCCGAATTCGAGCGGCCACAGCCCCTCATACGCAAGCGCGACGATACAATGAGGGGCCTGTTGGGTCATGTCTGGCAAGCGCGCCTCCGATTTGGCGGAAATCAACCATATATTGTCATTATTGCCAATTCGGTTCGGTCAGACAATCCCCTAGGTTTTGGTCTTCCAACAAAAAGGCACAGGAGTCCGGACCGATGAATTGGAGACAAATTTTGCTCAAGACAGGTGGGCTCTGCAGCGTCACAGCGGCTCTGGCCACGCAAGCCGCGATCGCAGACCCCTCAGGCGTGTATGTGCGTTCACTGATGGGAGAGGCGTCGCATGTGGAGAGGTGCTTCGATGCGGTCCAGAAGCCTGGAGCGGCTGGTCTGCGGGGCATAGAGGCGTGTACGGAGCTTGTGGAGGGCGATCCGCCGCGTGCCCGATTGCTCATGGCGGGGCTGACCAATCGGGCAATACTCTACCGGCGCGCGGGGCAGCTCGACCTGGCACAGCAAGACTGCGTCCGCGCACTGGCTTATCATGATGCGGGGGCGGACACGGCGACAAGCTGCGCGGCAGTCTATCTTAGCTCCGGCAAGCCCGAATTGGCCTTGCGGGTGCTGACTGAATCCGAGGCACCGGCCTCGGAAAACCGCGCGCAGTATTTCCACAATCTGGCGCTCGCCCATCATGATCTCGGGCAATATGCGCTTGCCTATGAAGCGATGGAGCGTGCCCTCGACGCTGAGCCGGGTTTTGCTCCGACCGTTGAGCTGAAGGCGTTGTATCGCGTAGAGGCGGCAAACTGAAAAAAGGCCGGTGCGGGAGGGGGACCGCACCGGCCAGCTCAAGGCGGCGGGTTAGCCGGCCTTGTGCCATTCGAATTTCGCGAACGGCGCATCCACCGGCGTTTGTGCGAGGTGGTTTGTGTAGTTCGAGATCGTCTTCTGGGCGACGCCGAGCACGACTTCGAGGATCTGTCGCTGGGTGTAGCCTGCATCGAGGAAGGCTTTCACAGCGGCGTCGTCTACATTGCCGCGATTGCGTACGACGCTGAGCGTGAAGGTGCGCAGCGCTTCCAGCTTGTCGCTTGGCAGGGGCGTTTCGTTGCGCAGGGCGTCCGTGATGTCCTGGCTAACCCCCATGCTGCCTGCGATCGCGGTGTGCGCGGGGACACAATAGTGGCAGCTATGCTCGACATTGATGGCCTGCCACACCACGGTCAGCTCGTCCTTGTCGAAGCTGGACGCCTGGAACAGATCGCCCAGTTCCTTGTAGGCTTTCAGCAGGCCCGGCGCTTCGGCCATGACGGCGTAGAGGTTCGGGACGATGCCCATGCTTTTCTTGGCGCCAGCGAGGATCTCGCGGCTTTCTGCGGGGGCGGTGTCTTCGGTGTGGAGGGTGAAATCGGTCATCTGGGGGGCTCCTTGCGTTGAGTGTTTGTGTGCCCGTTCGTCGGGGCCCAGCTCATCTGGGAGGCCGCGCCGTGAAACCAAGATCTTTTTTTGAGTGATCACTCAAATGTGAGCGGCGGCGCAAGACAAGCGCGCCCGAAGGCCCTATCTTGAGGGCATGACACGTATGCCTGCCTATGACCGGGATGCCGCGCTGGAGGCCGCTGTTCGCCTGTTTTGGTCGAAGGGCTATCACGCGACATCGCTGAAGGATCTCGAAGCCGCGCTGAACATGCGGCCGGGCAGCATCTATGCCGCCTTCAAGAGCAAGCAGGCCCTGTTCCTTGCAGCAATGGAGCGGTATTTCGAAAAGATGCAGGCCGGGTTTCGCGCGCATATGGCAGGGGCGGCCGCGCCCCTCACGGGGCTGACCAGCTTCCTGCGGGCCTATGCCGAAGATGCGCCCGGCGCGCGGGTGCATGCTTGCTTGCTGCTCAAGACCCTGCTGGAAGCCACGGCGACGGATTCAGAGATTTCAGGCCCTGCGCGGGACTATCTGAACCGGATGAAGGCTGAGTTCGAGGCGGGATTCAGCGCGGCGAAGGAAGCCGGGGATTTGCCGCACACGGCGGATACAGCCCGGCTGGCCCGGCGTTACCAGGCTGCGCTGACCGCCCTGCAGATTGAGCTGCAACGGGGGCTGTCCGGCGCAGAGCTGACCGCCTTTGTGGATGATTTGATCGAGCCGTTCGAGCAATTGGCGCGCGAGGCCGCCACCTGACGGATCATTCTGCCGGGACAGGCGTGAGCGCCTCTTTCCAGTCATCCATGGCGTGGCGATTGTCATGGTCCCAAGGGTGGAAGCCGGGCTTGAACCATGACAGCCAGACCTTCCAGCCGCGTCCGAACAGGGCCGGTTTCTTCCAGAGGAATTCCTTCACGGCCCGGTCGGCCTCTTCGCGCGTATAGCCGTCAGCCTCCAGCAGCATGGCGGAGAAATTGGCGATATTGGCGGTGAAGTGTTTCGTGATCAGCAGCATGGACAGGCTGCGCCGGAAATAGCGCTTCAGCGAAGGCCACCCCTTGGTGACCTCAAGGAACACGTCATAGGCGACGGCCTTGTGCTCTGTCTCTTCCATGGCATGCCAGCGCCAGAGGCGTTCCAGCGCCGGGTCGGTCTGGCTGAAGATCGGTACACCGTCGATGTCGGCATCGAACATCAAATCGGCCATCATTGAGGTGAAATGCTCCAGACAGATCGTGGCCATCAGCATGCGCATCGGCCCACCGGCGCGGCCGAAATTTACCCGCTCCAACACCTCCGCTTCGATGTCAGCGACGGGGTATTTCTCGCGGTCGATCTTGTTGTTCAGCAAGTGGTGTTCACGCGAATGAATGGCTTCCTGCGTGATGAAGTCCTGCACATCGTCGGCCAGCTTGCCCGAAACCTCTCCGCGATAGGCTTTTACCGCGTCCACGAACATGCGCTCGCCCTCCGGGAAGGTCAGCGACATGGCGTTGTAAACGGCGGTGGCGACGGGGTTTCCGTCCAGCCAGGGGCGGCCATCCTCCGCGGCGGTCATGTCAAAGCGCAGATTGCGCGGCTGGATCGTGATGTCTTCGGGGGTGCGTTTGCGCGTCATTGTGTTTACTGCTTTCTGGTACAGAACTGGCAATCGTCTTGTCGCAACAGGTAACACTACTGACAAAAATGTCAATAAAGAAAAAAGACACCTCACCCCGAATCCGTCGTACGCCGGAGGAATCGCGCGCCAATATCCTTGCGGCGGCGGAGACGCTGCTTGTGGAACAGGGGCCGCAGACGCTGCGCCTGGCAGATGTGGCCAAAGCAGCGGGCGTGGCGAATGCCACCGTGCTGCATCATTTCGGCTCCATCGACGCCGTGCAGCAAGCCCTCATGGAGCGGATGATTGCAGACCTTGTGGACGCGATCATGGCAATTGAAATTCCCGTCGACGCCCCGGCAAAGGCGCGGGCCGAGGGCCTGAAGACCCTGTTCGATGCGCTGGAGTCACGCGGCGCGGCGCGGCTTGCCGCCTGGCTGGAATTGACGGACGAGACCAGCCGCCTGACCGTGGTGCGCGAGGCGGTTCGGGATGTCGCGCAGAAAAAGATCTCGCAGGGCGGCATCCCGTCAGAGCTTGCCGAAGACATGATCCTGATGAGCGTCACCCTCGCCCTCGGTACCGGCCTGTTCGGCCCCTCCCTCGGTACACTGATCGGCAAACCACCAGAGCGCGCAAGGGAGCTGACGCTGCAAATGCTGATGAGGTATTTTGAGGGATTGGCGGAATAAGCCGTCAGATCGTTACAACTTCGAGCTGGGCGGCCTGGGCGAACCGGACCGCCAACCCGGCAACGCGCTGACCCAGCAGGCGGGCGGTTTCCCGGTCTGCCGCTGGCGGCGCAACATCCCCGCCCTGATCCGCATTCGCCTGCGCCATTACGCCTAGAGACCCGCCTATCCGGTTGATGTCATTGATCGAGGCGGTGGAGGCGTTGTTGCCTGGCGCAAGGCCGAGGCTGACCCAGAGCATGCCGTGTTGGGCGGCCAGCGTGGCAAGCTGACTGAGCGTGGCGAACTTGTCGCCGGCTTGTGAGCTGGACACGGTAAAGCCGGCGGCGAGCTTGTCCTGCCAGCCTCGCTGGAACCAGATGCCGGACGTCTTGTCCATGAAGGTTTTAAAGGGGCCGGAAACTGCGCCCATATAGGTGGGCGAACCGAAGATGATGGCATCGGATGCTTCCAGGATTTCCCAGCACCGGTCGGTCATTTGTGTGACATCGATGAGGTGCGGGTCAGCGCCGTCCGTGGCGACGACGCCGGACTCAACGCTCCGGGCCAAGACGGATGTGTGGCCATAGCCGGAATGGTAGACGATGGAAACAAGTATAGGCATGGGGTTCTCCAGATTGACTGGAGGCCAAACTAAGCATTGGCGCATGCGGCAAAAGCGGCCATCGCGGAACAAGACTCTTCACCGGGAGCGAACAATCGCGTCAGGCTCGGGCCGATGTAAGCCCGGCGAATTCCTCGACGAGGAAATCGATCAGGAGTCGGTGCTTCAGGGATTGCTCACGATGGGCGGGATAAAGGGCGAACAGAGCGTGCGGCGCGCCGTCCCAATCTGGAAGTATCCGGACCAGATCGCCAGACGACAATGCATCGCGGACATAGAGGTCCGGCACCAGCGCAATGCCAAGGCCGGACCGGGCGGCCTCGCGCACAGCCAGCGAACTGTTGGCGCGAAACACGGACCTGACCGGGATGGCGGCCTGATCCGCGCCGTTGTGCACATGCCAGATGTCGGGGGATTGTGCCCCGGAATAGACGAGGCAGGCATGGTGGACGAGGTCTTTCGGTGTGGCGGGCGGTGTGTGGCGGGACAGATAGTCTGGCGCCGCGCAGACGATGCGACGAATGTCGAGCAGCTTGCGGGCCCTGAGGCTGGAATCCGCCAACGCGCCGCCGCGGATTGCCAGGTCGAATCCCCCATCGACGAGATCAACGAACTGGTCATTCATGACCAGATCGATCCGGATGTCCGGATAGCGCGCCGCAAAGCGCGGCAGCATGTGCGCCACCGTGGCGAGCCCGAAGGACATGGGCGCCGCAATCCGGAGCCGTCCGCGCGGCGTGCCGGTGTCGGCGCGGACCTGTTCATCGGCCGCAGCGAGCCCGTCCAGCAGGTCCGACACCTGGTCGAAATAGGTTTGGCCGATCTCGGTTAGGTGCAGCGACCGGGTGGTGCGCACGATCAGCTGCGCGCCAAGCTCGGCTTCGAGATCCTTCACCATCTTGCTGACAGCTGCATTGGAATAGTTCAGGTCACGCGCGGCGGCGCTGAAACTGCCGCGCTCGACGACGCGCCGGAACACCGTGAGGCTGGAGAAACGGTCCATTGTCCACCCAAAGGAAATAGTCTTTCGATAATATCAGCAATTATCACCTGACACGAAAAGCTCCAACTTCCCGCCAAGCGAAGACACAGGAGCCCGACATGAGCTTTCGGACTATCAAACACATCCTGGCCTCCCTGTTAGTGGGATCGACCTTGAGCGGCGTCGCCTCGGCGCAGAACCATGTGGGCGAAAGCCCCTGGGGCGCGAAGGATGAACTCGGTCGACTGAATTTGATCACGCCCGCCTCGCGCGCCGACATTATGTCCCGCGTGTCTGCCGAGCGGGTCTATGATCTTTCAGTCGATTATTTTGTCGGCATGCCGAGTTGGCAGGCTGCGGGGGACCCGTATTACCAGATCTGGATGACCCACACGCCACATGGCACGGAGATCGACGATCCGATGGGCGTGGGCCGGGAGATGAATGGGCATGTTGGTTACACCGGCTCGGCTATTTCCATGTACACACATACCGGTACGCATATCGACGCGTTCAACCATTTCGGCATTGGCGGGCAAATCTACAATGGCTTCCGCGCCGAGGAACATCTGGGCGACCGGGGATGGATGAAGACCGGCGCCGAGACGATCCCGCCAATCGTGGCGCGCGGCGTGCTGGTGGATGTCGCCGCCGCAAAAGGCCTCGACATGCTGCCGGATGGTTACCGTATCACGCGGGCCGACATCGAGGCTGCGCTTGACCGGCAGGGTACGGATCTTCGCAGCGGGGATGTCGTGCTGATCCGGACCGGTCGGATGCAGGTCTATGAAGAGGCCCAACGCTACATGGCCAACCCGCCGGGCCTCGGCCTGGAGGCTGCGAAATTCCTTGTCGAAGAGGGCGGCGCGATGATCCTCGGGGCGGACAATCTGAGCTTCGAGGCGTTTCCGTCCGAGATCGAAAACAATTACGTGCCGCTGCACACCTATCTGCTGGCGCAAATGGGCGTGCCGATCATGGAGCTGGTCTTCCTCGAAGACCTGGCACGGGACGGAGTGTTCGAATTCGCCTTTGTCGGTGGATCTCTCAAGCTGCGCGGCGCGGATGCCGCCCCCATGCGCCCGGTCGCCTTCCCGCTGAATTCAGACCACTGACAAGGCCGATCCTGCGTCCCGATTTGCCCCGAGAACCCTCACCATGCCAACGAAATCCGATATCCTGCTGACAGCGACTGCGCCCGTCATATGGGGCAGCACCTATATCATCACTACCGAATTCCTGCCGCCGGATATTCCGCTGACGATAGCGGCGCTACGGGCCTTGCCGGCGGGGCTGCTGCTTCTCCTGCTGGTGCGGCAATTGCCCGAGCGGGACTGGATTGTGCGCATTCTTGTACTGGGCGCGCTGAACTTTGCGATCTTCTGGGCCCTGTTGTTCGTGTCAGCCTATCGCCTGCCGGGCGGTGTTGCGGCCACGGTCGGGGCGGTGCAGGCGCTGGCCGTCGTGTTCCTGTCCCGCCTGATGCTGGGCATCCCGATCCGAATCTTGGTCGTGTTTGCGGCGGTGCTTGGCATGGGCGGCGTCGCGCTGCTCCTGCTGACGTCGACGGCGGCGCTGGACCCGGTCGGCATCGCGGCAGGGATCGGCGCGGCTGTCGCCATGGCAGGCGGCACTGTGATGAGCCGTCGCTGGCGTCCACCCGTGCCGCTGCTAACCTTCACGGCCTGGCAGCTGACGGCGGGCGGCCTGTTGCTGGTGCCGGTGGCGCTGGTGTTCGAGCCGGATGTGCCGGTCTTCACCGCGCGCAACTGGAGCGGCATGGCCTATCTCAGCCTGATCGGCGCGGCGGTGACCTATGCGGTCTGGTTTCGCGGCGTGGACCGGATCGCGCCGTCGGCCATCTCGACGTTGGGCTTTCTCAGCCCTGTGTCCGCTGTGGTGCTGGGGTGGGTGTTTCTCGGTCAGGCGCTCAGCCCCGGCCAGGTAGCGGCCACCGGCATCATCCTCGCTTCGGTCCTGATCAGCCAGCGCGCCGCGACGCTGCCGGACCAGCCGAAGCGCCTGCGTCTGGCGGGGTGAAGAGATGAGCGCTGTGTCCCTCGCATCCTTCGACTTCGCTCAGGATGAGTCCGCGTAAGGCTACCCGCCCAATTTCTCCGCAGCCTCTTCAGCAAAATACGTGATCACGCCGCTGGCGCCGGCGCGTTTGAAGCACATGAGCGACTCCATCATGACGCGGTCGCCGTCGATCCAGCCATTCTGGGCGGCGGCCTTGATCTGGGCGTATTCGCCGGAGACCTGGTAGGCGATGGTCGGCACACCGAAGGTGGAGCTGACGCGCTGCACAATGTCCAGATACGGAAGGCCGGGCTTGACCATCACCATGTCGGCGCCCTCGGCCAGGTCGAGCGCAACTTCGCGCAGGGCCTCGTCTGAATTGGCGGGGTCCTGCTGATAGGTTTTCTTGTCGCCCTTCAGCGCGGTGGCCGAGCCGATGGCGTCGCGATAGGGGCCGTAAAAGCCGCTGGCATATTTGGCGGCATAGGCGAGGATCATCTGGTTGGTGAAGCCTTCCTCCTCGAACGCGGTACGGATCGCGCCGATGCGCCCATCCATCATGTCTGACGGCGCGACGATATCGGCGCCCGCGCCAACATGGACCAGCGCCTGCTGGACCAGTTTTTCCGTGGTCGCATCATTCGGGATTGTGCCGTCTTCATCCAGCAGGCCATCATGGCCGTGGCTGGTATAGGCGTCGAGCGCGACATCGGTGATCAGGCCGACTTCCGGCGCGGCATCCTTCATGGCCTTGAGGGCGCGGGGGACAAGCCCGTCCGGGTCCAGCGCGCCAGAGCCGGTCTCGTCCTTACCGTCCGCGCCGATATAGGGGAACAGCGCAATGGCCGGGATGCCAAGCTCTCGCGCGCGAATGGCGGCCCTGGCGGCGTCCTTCACGCTCAGCCGGTCAATGCCGGGCAGGGAGCCGACGGGCATGCGGTCTTCGCCATCATGCACGAACACGGCCCAGATCAGGTCTGCCGGGGTGAGGACGTTCTCGCCAGCGAGCGAGCGAATCCAGGGTGCCTGACGCAGGCGGCGCATGCGGGTGGCCGGGAAGGCCTGGGGAAAATGGGTCATGCGAGTCTCAATGATGGAAAAACGACGCGTCTACAACCAGCCAAGTTTACGCACCATGAAACAGCGTTTCGTGATGTCCAGATCCTGCGCCTGAATGCGTTCCAATTCCAGCATCCACTCGGCCATGTCATTGCGCTTGATCTCGCGAAAGCCGTGGCGGGCATAGAAAGGGCCGTTCCACGGCAGGTCGCGGAAAGTGGAGAGCGTGATGCGGCGGATCTTGCGCTTCTTGGCCTCATCCACGACACGGCCCAGCAGCGCCGCGCCAAGCCCCTTGCGTCCGTGGTCCGGGTGAACGCTGATCTGGTCCAGATAGAGCGTGCCGCCCCGCGGGGAGACGAGCGCGAATCCCACCGGTTCGCCCTCGGCGGCGCGGACTGTGAACAGGTCGCCCGTGTCCGCGGCGTGGGTGAGCACTTCGGCGGGGACATGATCGCTCAGCGCCTCTTCAGACAGCAGGCCCGTGGGCGCAAACAGCGTGCTGGCGGCACAATCCACGTCGATCAGCGCGTCGACATCCGACGCGCGCGCGTCGTCGATTCCATATGCTGTGATGGCCTGTTGCATTGACTTTATGTGCCGCTCAATCAATTCCGTTTGAAACTTATTAAGCGAAAAAACGAGTCATTAACAATGAGTGCTTTGTTTTCCGACGAACAATTGATGATCCAGGACATGGCCCGGAAGTTCGGAGAGGCGCAATTGCAGCCCCATTCCGAGGCCTGGGACCGCGACAGCCATTTTCCTGTGGATGTGATCAAACAGGCCGCAGAACTTGGTTTTGCGGGCATCTATGTGTCGGAAGACGTGGGCGGCAGCGCACTGACGCGCACCGATGCGGCGCTGATCTTCGAACAGCTTTCCTATGGGGATGTGTCCACGGCGGCGTTCATCTCGATCCACAATATGGCGAGCTGGATGATCGACACGTTCGGTTCTGATGCGCAGCGTCAGGCCTGGTTGCCGCGGCTGACCTCGATGGAGCTGATCGCGTCTTACTGCCTGACAGAGCCGGGCGCAGGCTCGGATGCCGCCAGCCTGAAGACGCGGGCGGTGCGCGAGGGCGACGACTATGTCATCACGGGCACGAAGCAATTCATCTCCGGCGCGGGCACGTCCGATGTCTATGTGCTGATGGCGCGCACCTCTGATGATGGCGCAAAGGGGGTCTCTACCTTCATCATCGAGAAGGACACGCCCGGCCTCAGCTTTGGCGCGAATGAGCGCAAGATGGGATGGAAGAACCAGCCAACCGCGCAAGTCATTCTGGATGGCGTGCGCGTGCCAGCCGCAAACCGGATTGGCGAGGAAGGCCACGGTTTCCGTTTTGCGATGGCCGGGTTGGATGGCGGCCGGCTGAATATCGCCGCCTGCGCGCTGGGCGGGGCGCAATTGGCCCTCGACAAGGCGGTCGCCTATGCCAAGGAGCGTGAGCAGTTCGGCAAGCCGATTGCGAGCTTTCAGAACACTGCGTTCAAGCTGGCCGATATGGAGACCGAGCTGCAGGCCGCGCGGGTAATGCTGTATGAGGCTGCCGGGCGGCTGGACCGAAAGGCGCCGGATGCGACGCGGTGGTGCGCGATGGCGAAACGCTTCGTGACAGACACGGCGTTCAAGGTGGCCAATGACGCGCTGCAGATTCATGGCGGCTATGGCTATCTGGCCGGTTATGGCGTGGAGCGGATTGTGCGGGACCTGCGCGTGCACCAGATCCTGGAAGGTACGAACGAGATCATGCGCGTCATCATCTCGCGGGACATGCTGAAGGACTAGGCCTTTCGGGCAATTTTCCGAACATTACCGATATTTATAGCGTTTTCGCGTGTGCGGAGCCTGAATTCATGCCGTCCGTGTCTGGACAAGGCGCGGTGGCTGCGGTGTTCTTGAGTCCTGGTAGAGTGCAGGAACAGGAGGGGCCGCAATGCGTATGGTCCGTAAGCTGTCGGTTGTGGCCGGATTTGCAGTGCTGGGCGCGTGCGCCAGTGCGCCGCCCAATCTGAATGACAATCAAATCGTCCGGGGTGAGCGCGTCGGAGAGGTCGAGTTGGGCATGAGCCTGATCGAGCTGTTTGCCGTGAAGGGCACGCCGCGCCACACGACCCCCATCGAAGGCACGCGAGCGACGACCTACACCTATGACGGCCTCGTCATCGCAGCGGATGAAAAGGTCTATTGGATCATCGCGCGTGACCCGCGCTATCGCACGGATATAGGTGTCGGGACCGGCGCGGAGCAGATCCTGGCGCGCGGGGCCTATGGCAAGCCGAAATGCGTTGTCACCAAGGGCGATGAGACGCTTTACGACTACAGCGACATCTATTTCGGCGTCGACAACAAGAGCGGCAAGGTGACAAAGGTCGGCATCATGCGCGATACGCAGACCTGTGATGGCTGAACTGGCGGGCTGACGCACCTCTGCGCCTGAATCCTCGAAAGCGATTGAACCCTGCCACGATCTGCGGCAGCCTGCAGGCCGAGTATTGGCGGATTGGAAGAGGTGTCGCGTGCGGGGATTGAAGGGAATTGGTTTGGCGCTGGTTGCGGCGCTGTTTGTGCCGTTTGCGTGGGCGCAGACGGGCGACTGGGCGGACGAGACTGCGGCGCTGGCCCACAAGGACGGGTTTGTTGATCTCTACCTCGATGCGGAAGGCGGGCGCGTTCTGGTCGCGCTGCCTAAGCCTGATGAAGACGGCGTATCCCTTCGCGCCATTCAGGCGACGGGGCTGACGGCGGGCCTCGGCTCCAATCCGATCGGCCTAGACCGGGGACGCGCCAATGCCGGCGAGATCGTGGCCTTCCGCAAGGTTGGTGAGAAGGTCGTTGCGGAGATCGAGAACTGGGCCTATCGCGCGAGCGCGGACAATCCGCTGGAGCGCAAGGCGGTGAGGGATTCCTTTGCGCGGAGTTTTGTCTGGTCGGGTGAGATCCTCGGCACCGGGCCTGAGGGCGAATTGCTGGTGGACCTGTCGACCTATCTGACGCGCGACACGATGGATGTGCGCGCCACCCTGAAACAACACCCCAAGGGCGGCGCGTTTCAGGTGTCAAAGGATCTGTCTATGCCGGATGTGTCGGCTGCGCTGGCCTTTCCCGATAATGTCGAGTTAGACGCCTTCCTGACGCTGACCAGTGATGAACCAAAAGCAGAAGTCTGGGCGACGGCGGCGGATGCGCGGTCCGTGACCCTTGTGCAGCACACCTCGCTCGTGCGCTTGCCGGATGATGGCTATACGCCGCGCATGTTCGATCCGCGCAGCGGCGCGATTGACGTCGGCTATTATGATTTCTCTGCGCCACTGACCGGGCAGGTCGGCCAGTCCTTTGCGCGCCGGTTTCGCCTGCAGAAACAGGACCCGACCGCAGAGTTCAGCCCGGCGAAAGAGCCGATCGTCTTCTATGTCGACTCAGGGGCACCGCAGGAAATCCGCGACGCTCTGATTGAGGGGGCGTCTTGGTGGGCCGACGCGTTTGAAGCGGCGGGCTTCCCCGATTCCTACCGTGTTGAAGTGCTTCCAGAGGGCGCGCATCCATTGGACGTGCGTTACAATGTGATCCAGTGGGTGCACCGCCAGACGCGTGGCTGGTCCTATGGGGGCGGCCTGACCGATCCGCGTACGGGCGAAATGCTGAAGGCAAACGTTATTCTCGGCAGTCAGCGCGTGCGGCAGGACCGCATGATCTTCGAAGGTCTTGCTGGCGCGGAAAAGACCGGCACAGGCGAGGCGAATGATCCCGTACAAATTGCACTATCACGCATTCGGCAACTGTCGGCGCATGAGGTGGGCCATACGCTCGGCTTCGCGCATAATTTCGCGGCGTCGTCGAATGATCGCGCTTCGGTGATGGATTATCCCGCGCCATTCGTGCGCGTCGGGCAGGGCGGTGATCTCGATTTCTCCGCTGCCTATGATGTGGGTATCGGTGAGTGGGACAAGGTTACCACGATGTGGCTCTATCGGCAGTATCCGGAAGGTGTGGACGAGAATGCGGCGGGGGACGCCCTGCTTGAGTCCGCACGCGCCAGCGGGCTGCGCTATATTGATGATCCGCAAGGGCGCGGCGTCGGTACGGCGCATCCCTATGCCAGCGTTTGGGACAATGGCGCAGATCCCGTCGCGTCGTTGTTGAATGTGATGCAGGTGCGCGATGTCGCACTGGAAAACTTCGGTTTGAACGTGTTGCAGTCCGGGGAGCCGACCTCACGCCTGCGCGCGGTGATCGTGCCGATCTACCTTTACCATCGGTATCAGGTGAATGCGGCCGCCAAGATGATTGGCGGGTATGAGTTCCATTATGCCGAAACCGGTGAGGCGGATGCCGCCGGTGCACCGGTCCCGGCCAGTCAGCAACGCGCAGCGCTGGACGCGCTGGTGGCGACGCTCGACCCATCGGTGCTGGACCTGCCGAACGATACGCTCGACCTGTTGACGCCGCCGCTTGTGTCTTTCCGAGGTGCGGGTGCGGGGGCCGAGTATTTCCCGGGCGAGACAGGCGCGATGTTTGACCTGCTGACGGCAGTGGATACGTCCGCGTCGCAGACTTTGAGTGCGCTCTTTCATCCCCAGCGTGTCGCTCGCCTGATTGAAACGCAGCGACGAGATGCGGATGCGCTTGGCTATGGCGAAGTTCTTGCCAAGGTCGAGGCGACGCTGTTCGCTGGTGCGGAGACACCAAGACAAGCGGGCATTCTCCACCGCGAGCAAATCCGCTATGTTTCTACCCTGATTGAACTGTCTGCATCATCAGCAGCGACGCCCGAGGTGGTTGCTCAGACAAATGCGTATCTGAGTTCGCTGAAAGACCGACTCTCGAAACGCCAGCGCCGGATGGCGGCCAGCGACACCGCGGTGCGCGCTGAGCTTGGCCGTCGTATCGCGGCGCATCTGGATCGGCCGTCACCTGCTGCGTTGCCGTCGTCGTCAGCGGTGGACATTCCACCGGGCAGCCCGATTGGGGCTGGCAGTGCGGAATCGTGCTGGCATTGCGATACGCTGCTTGGGCCTCTCCAATAACGCTTCCCTTGCGGAAGGCATTTCCCCCTTTGGTGCGCCGCTGTAAACTTCCCGTATAGAGGCCAAAAGGCCCGACGGGAGGAAAGCATGAATATCGAGGAACTGCCCGGCGTCGGCGCAGAGATTACCGGCGTCGATTTGCGTCGTCTCACCGAACATGAATTCGAGAATATCCGCACAGCCTATGCAGAGCATGGGGTGATCTTCTTCCGGGATCAGGAGTTGTCCGAGCGGGACCATATCCGGTTTGCCGAGCGCTGGGCTCCGATCAATGTGAATCGGTTCTTCGCAGCCCACCCCGAGCACCCGCAGATCGCGATGGTGGTGAAAGAGAAGGACCAGAAAGACAATATCGGTGGCGGATGGCACACGGATCATTCCTACGATGTCGAGCCGGCGATGGGTTCGATCCTCGTTGCGCGTGACCTGCCAGAGACCGGCGGGGACACGTTCTTTGCCAGCATGTACCGCGCCTATGATGCCCTGGACGATGATATGAAAACGCGTCTGAAAGGCATGAGGGCCGTTCATTCTGCGCATCATATCTTCGGGACCGGAAAGGAGACCTATTACAACACAACCGATGCGGGCGGGAACCGGATTGGCAACGCGGCGGCCGCAGATGTGCTGGAAGACGTGACGCATCCCATCGTGATCACGCACCCGCTCAGCGGCAAGAAGGCGCTCTACGTCAATCCAGCCTTCACGACCGGTATCGTCGGCATGACGCAAGAGGAATCGAAGGAACTACTCTCCACACTCTACGCGCATGCGATGCAGCAGGAATTTGCGCATCGGTTCAAATGGCAGCCCGGATCGGTTGCGTTCTGGGACAATCGCGCGACCTGGCACTGGGCCCTCAATGATTATCACGGCCAGCGGCGCGTCATGCATCGCATCACGCTGGAAGGCTGTGCTCTGCATTGACCCCGCGCTGACAGGAGCCTTCTCTCCGGGCTTGATCGGCGGCCCGACGCCTGTAGGGGTAGTGTCGCAGATACGAGACCAGCGAGGGCTGGCGGAGACGAAGGGAGAGACTATGTCGAATGAGGTATCGGTCAGCGTCCGTCGCGGCGTGGGCCGGATCACGCTGACGCGTCCAAAGGCGCTGCATGCGCTGAATGCGCCAATGTGCGAGACAATTCTGTCGGCGCTGGAGCGCTGGGCCGACGATCCGACTGTCTATCTTGTGATGATTGACCATGAAGCCGATACGCGGGGCTTCTGTGCAGGCGGCGATATTCGTATGCTGGCCGAAAGCGGCGCTGGCGATGCCAGCGAGGCGCGTGCCTTTTTCAACGTCGAGTATCGCATGAACGCCGCGCTGAAGACGTTCCCGAAGCCTGTGCTGGCCATCATGGATGGCGTGACCATGGGGGGAGGCGTCGGCCTGTCTGTGCATGGCTCGCACCGCGTGGCGACCGAGCGCACCCTGTTTGCCATGCCCGAAACCGGAATTGGCCTGTTTCCTGATGTCGGGGGTGGTTGGTTCCTGCCGCGCCTGTCCGGCGAACTCGGTACCTGGCTGGCGCTGACCGGTGCGCGCCTCAAGGGCAGTGACGTCGCTGCGGCGCGCGTTGCGACGCACTATTTGCCATCGGAACTGATTACGAACCTCAAGAAGCAGATCGATGCCGCCGATTTCTCTGTCGGCGCTGCCGAGATGCTGAACGAAATTTTACGTGGTCTGACCCATACTGTGCCGCCCGGCAGTTTCGAGGCGCACGGTGATGTCATCGATACATGTTTTGCCAAGGACACTGCCGAAGAGATTGTTGCAGCGCTTGAGGCCAATGGCGATGACTGGGCCGCCGAGCAGGTCGCCACGCTGCGCACGAAATCCCCGGAGACCGTGAAGGTTGCGCTACGCCAGGTACGTGAAGGCGGCAAGATGGCGACATTCGAAGACAATATGCGCATGGAATACCGTATCGGGTGGCGCAAGGTGCAAAGCCATGACTTCCTTGAGGGCGTGCGCGCCGTGATCATCGACAAGGACAATGACCCGAAATGGCGGCCTTCACGGCTCGAAGATGTCAGCGACGAAGACATCGCCAAGTATTTCGAGCCGCTTGGCCCAGATGAATTGACCTTCGGGGATTGAGCTTTACCGCCGGGTCAGAGTACTCACACTTCTGGGTAAATGGCTGATCAGGAGTGACCATGCGCGGGCAAGTATTGAAAGCAGACACGGCTGACGGGCTCGGCATCATCCTTGGTGATGATGGCCAGCGCTATCGCTTCTCGCAGGCGCAGGTCCGTGACGAAAGCCGATTGGCTCAAGGCCATGTGGTGGATTTCATTGGCATGGGAGATGAAGCGCGCGACATCTACATGCTGAAGGCGGCGGCTGATGCACCTGCGCCAGCCGCTTCGGCGCCTCAACCGGCGGCGGCGCCCGCGACATATGCCGCGCCAGCCTATGCTCACACACCGGCAGTGAAGAGTGACGGCATCTGGACCTATTTCCTGAGAACTCTTTCGAAGAACTATTTCCAGTTCAATGGCCGCGCCCGCCGGCAGGAGTATTGGGGCTATATTCTCTTCTATCTACTTGCATTCATTGTCACGATTATTCTGGATACAATCCTGACACTCTCGATCTTTGGAATTGAAGATGCGGATGATGGTTACTTCCTGCCGCTCTTCACCGGGCTCTGGCTGCTCTACAACATCATTCCCGGCATCGCTGTAACCGTGCGGCGGTTCCACGATCAGGATCTGTCCGGTTGGATGTATCTGCTGAACTTCATTCCGTATGTCGGTGGCCTTGTCGTGTTTGTCTTCATGTTGATCGACAGCCGGGCTGAAGAGAATGTTCACGGCCCGAGCCCCAAATATCAGGGCCACAGCGCCGCAGACGCGTTCGCCTGAACGAATACGCTTAATATTGGACATCGCAGGCCGGCCCAATTCGTTACGCAAAAGTAACGGTTAATGTATTCGGCCGTTTGTTAACCTTCTACTCTTGTAGAAAGGGTATGCTTATCAATTCATTAGGAATGATCATGTACTTCTATTCAAACTACAACAAAAGTTGAGTGAATAATTGAGTGGTGGTGAAAATGATGATTGCTGAAACGCAGGAAACTGCGAACTCTTCGTTGGGCGAATCTTTCCTGAAGTCTTTGTCTTTGCTTGAACAGGCGCACCGTCGTCTTCATGATGTTGTGAAGGACGATCTGGAGCGCGGTGGCGAACGGTCGCTGACAGGCGTTCAGGCGCTGCTGCTGTACGAAATTGGCGAAGGTGAAGCCCCGGCTTCCGTTCTGCGTGCCCGCGGTGCTTTTGCCGGAACAAGCCTGTCTTACAACGTCAAGAAGCTTCAGGAAGGCGGCTATCTGATCCAGACCCGCTCTGAGGATGACAAGCGCACCGTGACGCTGAGCCTTACCGAGCGCGGCCTGAAAGTGCGCAAGCGCGTAGAGGCCCTGTTTGAAAAGCAGGCTGGCGCGCTGGAGCCAACCGCCAGTGTCCGTCCGGATGACCTTTCGCAACTCAACAAGACCATCTCGCGCCTGGAGCGCTTCTGGTCTGACCAGATCCGTTTCCGCCTCTAAGGTTCGGATCGAAGATACACTGACAAGAGCCCTCGCCTTGATCCGCGAGGGCTTTTTCATGCGCGCAACGAGAAAGAAAGTGGTTTTCAACCGGTGATTTCTTGCTATTCCCAATTGAATGAGGGCGTTCGGGGTATTGGGATTGGTGCTGGCTTGGCCAGACGTGGCATTTGCCGGGCCGTGGGCTCAGGCACCTGGCGATTGGTACGCTTCTGCTACGTTCACTCAGGAAGAGCTCGAAGGCATTCGTGGCAACCGGGTTGAGTTGTACGGCGAGTATGGCTTTGCGCGCAATTGGACCGTCACGGCGAAGTCAGAGGCCGTTGCCTATGAACTTGGCGGTCAGTTCGACAAGGAATTCTGGCGCGGCACGCTCCGCCGCCAGCTCGTCTCCCATAAGGGGTGGGCTGTGGGCGTTGAAGGCGGTGTGGTGCACGGCAATTCGCTGGGCGGTGTGTTTGCGTGCGATGAGTGGGGCGCTGAGCTTCGCGTGAGCGGCGGCCTGTCCGGTGTGCGCGGCGGACGAAACTTCTACACGTTCGCGGATCTCGTCACGATCCGGCATGAAGATGGCTGCGCACGGCAACGCGCAGAGTTTGGCTATGGTGTCGATCTCTGGCGCAGCATCTTCCTCAGCCAGCAACTCTGGATCGAGCGCGGCAACAAATCTGCTGATTCAAACAAGTATGAGACGAAGCTAGGCTACCATTTCGATTGGGCAGACCTGGCTGTCGGATATCGGGAAGAGTTCGCCGGAGACTTTGATGAGCATTCTGTGTTGCTCTCCATCGTCTTCCGGCGCTGACTCTCCCCTGTCGCTCCCCTATTCGGCAGGGGCCTCTTCCGCTGTAGGGGCGGCCTCTGGCACGTATCCCGTCTCGCTCATCAAATAGGCAACCACGGCGATCCGGTCGTCAGGCTTGCGGACGCCTGCAAACGTCATGCGGTTGCCGGGCAGGAAAGTGCGCGGGTTTTCCAGCCAATGTTCCACCTGATCCGGGGTCCAGGTGAAATCGGCTTCCTGAAGTGCGGGAGAATAGGTGAAGTCTTCCAGCGCACCAGCTTCGCGACCGAACAGGCCGTGAAGGTTTGGTCCGACGAGGTGCCCGCCACCTTCGGCGGTGATGTGGCAAGACTGGCAGAGTTTCCAGGTGCGGCGACCGCGCGCATAATCAGCCGTGTTGTACGGCGCGGGCAGGGCTGCGAATGGCGACGTCGCATCGGCAGCCGCTTCGGTGACTGCGGCAGGCGTTGTTTCTGGGGCAGTGGAGGCAGCGGGGGCTTCAGCTTGCGGTGCTGCCGGGGCTGCGTCCGATGCGGGCGCATCAGAGCCTCCGCAGGCTGTCAGCAGAAGTGCGGAGGCAAAAGCGAGGGAAATAGTCGTCTTCATGAGAGAATAGGGCTCCAGGATATATCCAGCCGCACTTTGTGGGGTAACCAAGCGTAAAGCAACCGGCCTGCGTCAACTGGACGCCCGATGGCAGATGCTGTCATACAAGCAGGTGTCTGAGGCGGGGCAGGGACAAAGCCCCTGCACCGCGTTATCCTGAGCAGATGGCTGATTCCCTTCGATCCCGCCCGGAAATTCGCAAACTTCCCCCCGACGTCGTGAACCGTATCGCGGCGGGCGAGGTCGTTGAGCGCCCGGCAGCAGCGGTAAAGGAATTGGTGGAGAATGCGCTCGACGCAGGTGCGCGGCGCATTTCCATTTCGATCGAGGCTGGAGGCCTGAAGCGCATCATCATCGAGGATGATGGCTGTGGCATGTCCGCCGACGATTTGCTGGTCGCGCTGGAACGGCATGCCACCTCAAAACTCGTGCCGGATGCGGGCGGGCGTGTTGACCTGCTGAACATCCATACGATGGGCTTCCGGGGCGAAGCGCTGCCGTCAATCGCGTCAGTCAGCCGGTGTAGCATCTCGTCCCGTGCGGCGGGTGAGGATGCTGCCGAAGTGTTTGTCGAAGCGGGACGAATGGAAGGCCCCCGCCCGGCGGCCTTCACGGGACGCGGTGAAACGGGCACGCGGATCGAGGTGCGCGATCTGTTTTACGCAACCCCCGCCCGCTTGAAGTTCATGAAAGGCGAGCGCGCCGAGAGCATGGCCGTGACGGATACGGTCAAGCGTCTGGCGATGGCGAATCCGCATGTCGCGTTCTCTTTGGAGAATAACGGGCGCAACTCGCTCAGATACGGCGCCGAGGCTGAAGGTGCGTCTGGTCAACTTGCCCGTTTGGGCGCCATCATGGGACGGGATTTCCGCGAGAATGCGCTGGAGATTGATGCCGAGCGCGAAGGTGTACGTCTTAGCGGCTTTGCAGGGCTGCCCACGCTGAACCGTGGTAATGCGCAGATGCAATTCCTGTTCGTGAATGGACGGCCCGTTAAGGACCGCATGCTGAATGGCGTGATCCGCGCGGCCTATCAGGATTTTCTTGCGCGGGACCGGCATCCGCTCGCAGCGCTGTTCGTGGACCTTGATCCGGAATATGTGGATGTGAACGTGCACCCGGCGAAGACCGAAGTACGCTTCCGCGACGCCGGGAATGTGCGGGGGCTGATGATTGGGGCACTGCGCCATGCGCTTGCCGCCGCCGGACATCGCGCCTCGACCACGGTGGCGAACTATGCGCTCGGCAAGGTTAAGATTGAAGAGGCGACCTCGCCCAATCTCTGGTCGGTCCCGTCCGCGCCGGAGCGTCAGGCGTCGCCCTCTTCCTATTATCGCCAGCCGGTCGGACCGGATCTGGATCAGCCGCTTCCGCCTTCTGGCATGGAGACACCACCGCCCCATATGCATGGTCTGAGTGAAGCGCCGCCGCCGATCTACCGGCACGATGCGGCACCTTCGGCGCGGGTTGAGCCCGATGCAGGCGCTACGCATGGGGCGCAGCCGGACTTTCCGCTCGGTGTCGCACGGGCGCAGCTGCATGAGACCTATGTAATCGCACAGACGGCAGATGGAATTGTCATCGTTGACCAGCACGCTGCGCATGAGCGCCTCGTCTACGAAGACATGAAGCGCCAGATGGCGGCGGGCGGTGTGAAACGACAGGCGCTGCTGATTCCAGATGTGGTGGAGCTCTCTGAGGATGAGGCCGCCCGGGTGCTGGAGCGTGCAGAGGAACTGGCTGAACTTGGCCTGGAGATCGAGCCATTCGGTTCAGGGGCGATCTGTGTGCGGGCGACCCCGGCCCTGTTCGGTGAGATGGATGCGATGGGATTGATCCGCGACCTTGCTGATGATTTTGCGGAGTATGATGCGGGTCTAGCGCTCAAGGAGCGGTTTGAGGAAGTCATGGGCAACATGGCATGCCGCGGATCGGTCCGGGCCGGGCGTCGTCTGAACGGTGAAGAGATGAATGCGCTGCTTCGTCAGATGGAGGCCACTCCACATTCCGGGCAATGCAATCATGGCAGGCCCACCTATGTGGAACTGAGGCTTGCGGATATCGAACGCTTGTTTGGGCGTCGTGGTTAGGAAAACGAGCGGCATGGACGCGCTGATCTTTGACTGTGATGGCGTGCTGGTCGATTCCGAGACAATTTCCATTGCCGTAGAGCGGGAGATGCTGTCTGGCTGGGGGCTGGACTATCCGTTTGAGACGTTCGTGTCGCGTTTTGTCGGGCTTCACAATCGGGATTTCCATGCTGCACTTGCGGCAGACGCGATTTCCAATGGACGTCCGTTGCCGGAGGATTTTGCGGACCAGTTGCAGGCGCAGATATGGCGTCGCTTCGAGACCGATTTGACCGCAATTGGAGGCGTGTTGGACGCAGTCGCCGCATTTGCGGGCGCAATAGCGGTGGCCTCCTCGTCAGAGGCGGCAAAGCTCGTGCGGAAGCTTCAGCTGACCGGGCTCCATGCGGCGTTTGCCCCGCATGTTTATTCATCCGACCTGGTCACAAACGGAAAGCCTGCGCCTGACCTGTTTCTCTATACGGCAAGGCAAATCAATGCGCGCCCCGAAAATTGTGTCGTGATTGAAGACAGTGTGAACGGCGTGAAGGCCGCACGTGCCGCCGGAATGACGGCTTGGGGGTTTGTTGGTGGCGGTCACGCGGATGCAGGCCTCGGAGAGCGCTTGTTGTCAGCAGGCGCACATCGCGTGTTTGCCTCTCATGCCCAGATTGCTGCTGCGCTCAGCTAGGTCAAGCGTTCGGGAATACATCTTTCAGCGCGGTCCAGTCTGCTTCATGTGATCCAGCATGGTTCGGTTTGGTCGGGTCAGTCAAGCGCCCGCGGGGCTTGGTATAGCTGTCGATCTTGCGTTCCGGTTTTTCATGCCACTGAATGTTCACGGCCCAGAGTTTCGGGAAGAAGTACAGGGTTGAGTAAGGCAAATGGTCGTGAATCCACCAAGCCAGTTTCTGCCAGTCCCCTTCTGCATGAAACGCGTCATAAAATGCGGGGATCACGATGCAGGCCGTCGCGCCCATATGCCCGTTTGAGTCGCGGCGATCCCAGATATGGTGTCCGAAATTGCTTTCATTCGATGCGCAATTGTAGCCCTTTTTCCTTTCGCGCTGCATCTGGTTTCCGAAACCATTGACTTCAGGAGATCTGTAGGCGGACCGGATGGCAATGCGACCGAATACGTCCTGCAGGGGCTCTAGCAGTTCCGTGCAAAGCTTCGTGCCAGCCGCGATGGCAAGGTCGGGATCGTCGGGGGCGTTTGAAAAGCCATGAACTGCAGCGATATCCGAAAACAGAAAGTCGCGCATGAAAAAGGATTTTGACAAACGTGTGCGTCCGAACTCTGACAAGCTTTCGACGCTGTTGGGCGGTTTCATGGGGCAGACTAGTCCTGATCGCTGGTGTCAGCATCCACAACCCAATACATTTCCGGTGTGCATGTGCCTTCGGTAATCTGGTCGCGCTTCAGAGTAAGGGTTTCACCGACTTCCGGCAGGCTGCCAAGATATTCGTCAGAGACCCAGAATTCTCCGTCATCGCCCTCAAACAGTGCGCCATCCTCATCGACTTCCGTGACAATTGCCGTGATGACGGACGTCTCATAGCTGCACGGCCCTCCGGCCATGGGCGGCGAAGGCTGATTGCAAGCAGTCGTCAGTGCCAGCGTGCCGAGCGTAAAAATCGTGTAGCGCATAAGATACGTCTCCCCTTCCGAGGGAAGGCTATCGGCATTTCCAGCGAACTCAAGCAGAAATCAGGTGTTGATGACGCGGCCGGGATTCATGATATTGGCCGGGTCGAGTGCGCGCTTGATGGCGCGCATCGTTTCGGTGGCGGCCTTGGGGCGGATACGTTCCAACTCGTCCCGCTTCAGGCGCCCGACGCCATGCTCGGCGCTGATGGAGCCGTCGAAGCTCATCACCTGATCATAGATGATACGAAACACTGCCGCATCCTGTCCGCGCAGAACAGGCTGGGCCGCATTGCCCGGTTCGCAGACGGAGTAATGCAGGTTCCCGTCACCCACATGTCCGAAAATCACGAACTCCGCTGTTGGCACTTGCTCAAGCACCGCTTGATTGCAGGCCTTGATGAAGTCCGGAATACGGCTGATCGGAACGGAGATATCCTGATTGAGCGCTGTGCCATAGGCGCGCTTGGAAAGCGGGATGGTTTCGCGAATGTGCCAAAAGCTATCGGCCTGCGCGACGCTTTCGGCAATCACGGCATCGGCGACGAGATTGGATTCATAGGCCGACGCCAGTGCGCCTTCCAGTACGTCGCGGGCATGATCTTCCCGCGACATGGAAACTTCCATCAACACGCGCCATGGCAGGTCCGAAGGTAACGGGTCGCGCGTGTCCGGTACGTCTGCCTGCACCATGGCAACGGCATTTGCCGGAATGATCTCGAAACTGGTCACAGTGTCGCCCGCATGATCACGGACAAGAGCGAGCAGCTTGACGATATCGTCCGTAGACGCGCAGGTCACCCAGGCGCTGGCGCGTTGCACCTGCGGGAAGAGTTTGAGGGTTGCCGCTGTGATGATGCCCAGCGTGCCTTCCGCGCCTGCGAACAGCTGCTTGAGATCATAGCCGGTATTGTTCTTGCGCAAGCCGGACAAGCCATTCCAGATTTCGCCGGTAGGTAAAACAACTTCAAGCCCGAGGATCAGGTCTCGCATCATCCCATAGCGCAGCACCGCTACACCGCCAGCGTTGGTAGAGATAAGACCGCCAATGGTTGCCGTGCCTTCAGAGCCGAGCGAGAGCGGGAAGAGCCGTTTGGCGTCTTCGGCCGCCTGCTGCGCAGTGACGAGTGGCGCGCCTGCTTCGATGACCATTGAGTTGTTGAAGGCATCCAGCGACCGAACCGCATTCATACGTTGCATGGAAATGCAAATTTCGCCGTGGGGCGTGCCTGCATCGACCAGACCTGTATTGCCACCTTGCGGTGTGATCGCAACGCCGTGCTGATTGCAGAGCTTCACCAACTCTGCCGTCTCGACGGTTGTCGCAGGCCTCGCGAGGAACGGTGTTTCGCCCTTGTAGGTCCCGCGCCAGGGGCTGACGACCTTTTCGAGGTCTTCTGCCTCCGTGCTCCACCCTTTCGGACCGAGCAGGCTTTTTGCGGCAGAGAGAAAGTCGGGGCTGAGCTGTGTCATGTGGGACAATCTAACCATTCTGAAGCGTGAATGCGATGACCAAACAGTGGGGTATTGGGTCAGTCGCGATGAGCGGCGCGCGCGAGACGGTCATTGATGGCTTCGCCCAGACCTTCATTGGGAATGCGGGCTACGGCGATCCTGTCAGCCACCGCATCGAGTTGGCGCAATATGGCGAAGAGATTTGCCGCCGCTTCGGAGAGGCTTCCTTCTGGTGACAAATTCGCGCCGCCGTGGGTGTCTGAGCCGAAGCCGAGCCAGGCCTCCCCTTCTTCAGGGGCGTCGGCGTCGAGGCGCATGCGGGCATTTGGCGCGTAGTGGCTTTTCAACTGACCTGGCGCAGTAATGCCGTCCTCCTCGCCCGCACGGGCAAGCGGAGCGCCGAGGAAAGCCTCAAGTGCGGAGGTTTCAACGGCGCCAGCTCGAAGCAGGACGGGGCGGTCGCCGACGAAGGACACAATGGTGGACTCGATGCCTTGTTTGCACGGGCCGCCATCCAGAATCAGATCCAGCTTGCCATCAAGGTCAGCTTTGACGTGATCCGCGCGGGTCGGGCTGATATGCCCTGACCTGTTGGCGGACGGCGCGACGACAGGACGGCCGAAGCCGGAGATCAACTGGCGCGCGCCGGGATGCGCCGGCATGCGGAGGGCAATGGTCTCCAGGCCGGAGCGGGCAAGGTCGCAGACGGTCCCCGTTGGCGCGACGGGAAGCACGATCGTCAACGGACCTGGCCAGAAGGCGCTTGCCAGCGCGAGCGCCGCTTCGGAGAAGACCGCTTCCTTTTGCGCCATGTCGAGGCTTGCGACATGGGCGATCAGCGGATTGAAGCGCGGCCTGCCCTTGGCCGTGTAAAGGCGGGTTACGGCGTCAGGGTTCGCCGCATCACAGGCCAGCCCGTAGACTGTCTCTGTCGGCATGGCGACGAGACCGCCCTTGCGCAGGAAGCTGATCGCAAGGTCGATGGGGCCGGAACTGATGGGCGCGATGGCTGTCATGCGCGGGACTTAGCATTGGCGCGGCGGCCCCGGAAGCCGCCGCTGCACTATTTGCGGGTCGCGGTCCCAGTCACCGTGACGGTGATATCTTCTCCGACCCATGTTGCTGCCGGATCAGACGCCTGGCCGAGATTGAAGGCCTTTCGGCTCATCACCGCGGAGGCATCGAGGCGTGCTGTGTCGCCGTCAATATCCAGCGTGAAGGTGAGCGGGATGGTGACCAGCTCTGTTTTCAGCGTGATGACGGCATCAGCGGTGTAGCCCTCGCCGGTTTCCTGGAAGTCTGTCAGACGAATGCGCGCAGTCGGAAAGGTGTTCGTGTCGAACCATTCCGGCCCTTTCAGGCTGTCATTGTAGAGCTTCTTGCCAGCGTCAGCTGTCGCCGTTTCGACCATGACCAGAACTTGCGATGAAGCGAGGTCGTCCGGGTAGAACTCTACATCGGCCGTCCAGCTGCCAAAGGTGCCGGTGAACTCGTTGCCATCATAGATACCGGTGAAGCGGATTTCAGAGGCGTCGTAGTTGACGTCCCAATTTGGCTCCAGCGGCGCGTCAGTCGTCGCCGAAGAGTCATTGTTTGAGGATTCTGAGCTTCCGGATGGAGCGGAAGTTGCCAGCGGGATGAGCGCGATCAGCGCGAAGGCGACAGCGGAAACACCGAACGCGCGCACATAACCGCGAGCGTTTTTTGGTGCGGCGGGCTTTCCGAACAGGCCCGGTAGCATTTTCTTGAGTACACCATCCTCACCGCCAATTTCATGTTTCACAGCTCCTGCGACATGCAGAACCAACAGGATGATCAGCAGCCAGGCCCCTTTGGAGTGCATGGTCTCGATGATCGTGTGAGCAATGTCGCCACGCAGGAAATCCGGTGCGGGCAGGTGCGGCCAGCTGATCGACCCGAACAGAACGGTGGGCACTTTGAACTTGGAGGTCGAGACAAGTACCCAGCCTGCGAGCGGCAGGATGAGCATCAGGCCATAGAAAGCCATGTGGACTAGGTGCGATGCCAGTTTCTCGTGCGCGGGCATTTCTTCCGGCAAGGGCGGCGGCGGATTCGCGGCGCGCCAGAGGATCCGCGTGACTGTCAGGAACAGCAATGTGATCCCGATGGATTTGTGAAGCTGATAGCGCGCTTCGTTGCCATCCATGTTCCAGCCGAGCCAGATCATGAACAGGATGAGGGCCGCCATCACCCAATGAAGGATGATGGCGACGGTCGTGTATCTGGCAGATACTTTTTTCATCGGGTCTGTCGGTCGACTTATTCAGCAGCCGGTACGGCCATTGCGAACTCGGTTTCGATCGTGAGATTGACCTCGTCGCCCACATTCGGGACCAGTTTCTCAAGACCGAAGGCTGACCGGTTGAAAGAGCCTGTTGCGGAGAAGCCGATTTTCGGTTGTTCCGGCGCCCATGGGAAGGTGGCGGTGCCATTGTAGGTCACGTCCAGGGTGACAGGCTTGGTCACGCCCAGGAATGTCAGGTCTCCGGTGACCGTGCCGGTGGATGGGCCGGTCTGGGTGATCTCTGTCGATGTGAAGGTGATTTCCGGATATTCGCCAGCGTTGAAGTAACCGGCGTCCTGAGCGATCTCCTCATCAAATGTGTCGTACGGCGAGTCGGCATGAGTCGCCTTGAAGTCACCCGGGTAGTCTGTTTCGACGGATGTCGGGTCGATTGTGACGGTCAGCGAAGTCGCGCTGGCATCATCCGGATTGAATTCAAGCGTTGCGTCGAATTTTGTGAAACGGGCGGTATAGTTCGACAGGCCGAAATGGTTGACTGTCCAGACGAGTGAGGCGTGTGTCGGGTCCAGGGTGTAGGTGCCAGCAGGGCCGATTTCCGGAGCGACTTCTTCCGCCGGCGCTGCCGTGGCTTCAGCGGTTTCGACAGTTTGCGCTTCAGCCTCGGCTGCGGGGGCGGTGGTTTCAGCCGCCCCACAGGCGGCGAGGGCGAAGAGAGATACCGTAAGAAGGGATTTGCGCATGGATGAAGTCTCCTGGAGTTTCTGGTAGAGGGTAACCGTGATTATAGGGCGCAGTTGGCGTCGTGCCATCCCCGCGCTAAATGCTCATCTAGATATGACCTATTCGGATTCTGGGAGAAATGCATGGCTTATGAAGCGCCGCTAAACGACATGGCGTTCGCGCTGCAATCTGTAGCGGACCTGTCCCGGCTTGAAGGTTTGGAGCCATTTGGCAATTACGACCCGGAATTGATCTCGCCAATCCTCGAAGAAGCAAACAAGCTGGCGCGGGATGTCCTTGCGCCGCTCAATACCGTGGGCGACGCGCATGGCGCACAACTGACCGATGATGGCGTGAAGGCTGCGCCAGGCTTTGCCGATGCCTATGCCCAGTTCCGCGATGGTGGCTGGATGGGCTTGTCCGCACCCGAGGAATGGGGCGGGCAAGGCCTCCCAAAGGCGCTCGCTCTGGCGGTCATGGAAATGTTTCACGCGGCGAACATGTCCTTCGGCCTCTGCCCGATGCTGAGCTTCGGAGCGATCGAAGCGCTGATCGCGCACGGCATGGACGAGCAGAAACAAACCTATCTGCCAAACCTTGTTGCCGGAAACTGGACCGGCACGATGAATTTGACCGAGCCGCAGGCCGGATCAGATGTCGGCGCGCTGAAGACGAAAGCGATTCCGAATGAGGATGGCAGCTACGCGATCACAGGCCAGAAGATCTATATCACCTGGGGCGATCATGACGTGGCCGAAAACATCATCCATCTGGTGCTTGCCCGCTTGCCGGACGCGCCTGAAGGGTCTCGCGGAATCTCGCTGTTCATCGTTCCCAAAATGATGGTCAATGCCGACGGCAGTCTAGGCGAACGGAACGCAGTGAAGTGTATTGGCCTTGAAAAGAAGATGGGCATTCACGCCTCGCCGACCTGCGTGATGGAGTATGATGGCGCAACAGGCTGGTTGATCGGTCAGGAGAACAAGGGCTTGGCCTGCATGTTCACCATGATGAACTCAGCCCGTCTGAATGTCGGCCTTGAGGGTGTCGCTGTGGGTGAAGCCGCTTATCAGACGGCGTTTGACTATGCGCAGGAACGCAAGCAGGGCAAGGCGACTGGTGTGGATGGCCCCGCCCCGATCCTTCACCACGCCGATGTGCGCCGTACCCTGACGACAATGCGCGCCCGCGTGGCGGCGGCTCGGTCCATCTGTTATGCGTGTGGTGTAGCGGCAGACCTCGCAGAGGCGGCGCCGGATGAAGAGACCCGCGCTGCGGCAAAGATGCGGGAAGATCTGCTGACGCCCATCGCGAAAGCGTGGTGTACGGACATGGGCGTCGACGTGGCGAGCCTTGGTGTGCAGATTCACGGCGGCATGGGGTTCATGAACGAAACGCTGGCGGGCCAGCTTTATCGGGACTCGCGCATTGCGCCCATCTATGAGGGTACAAACGGTATTCAGGCGATTGACCTGGTCGGGCGCAAACTGTCCGGCACGAATGGTGAATCCATGCGTGTCATGTTAGGCGAAGTCGAGGCGACGGCGGCGTCTGCGCGTGCGACGAATGATCCGCAGCTGGTTCAGATTGCGGACCGTCTGCGGGCGGGCGCTGATGCGCTGCGTGAAGCGAGCGACTGGATGCTGGAGGCGATGAAGGATCGCGATCAGGAAAAAGCCCTCGCTGGAGCAACAGCCTATCTTGCGCTTGCGGGCGACGTGATCGGGGGGCATTTCCTGACGCGGGCAGCCGTTGCGGCACGTGGCGAGGAAGGCAGCTTCCGGGCGCGGCAACTGGCCTTGGCGGGGTTCTTTGCCGAGACCGTTCTGGCGACGGCACCGGGACGTGTGTCTGGCATTACCGACGGCGGCTCCCCTTTCCTGGAAAACAGCGAAGCCTTGTTCGGCATCGCCTGATCAGGCTTGCAGGCGCAGCTTCGGCAAAGCGATCAGGCAGAGCACCGAGGCGCACGATACCGCTGCTGCGACGGCGGCCAGTGGTGCCATGCCAAGCGTGACAACCGGTGCGGCAATCGCCGTTCCGGCCGCTGCCGTGACGAGAATGGCCACGAGCACGAGCGCCGTTCCGCGAGCATCATCTCCGCGCGCAGCGATCACGGCTCGGAAAAATCCCGGGGGGCCGCGAAAGCCAAGGCCAAGGTTTACGGGGATAAACAAGAGCGCCAGAAAGAGAGGTTCCGAACCGCCGATAAGCGCGAACAGGAGGACACCCAACAGTCCGCACGCCGACATGGCGGAGCCGAACAGGATCATTGGTTCCGGACCAAATTTTTGCGTCATCCTGCCCGCAAGGTTTGATCCTGCAATGAAGAAGGAAATGCCGGTCACCTGCATGATGATGAAATCGTTCAGGGTGCCGTCCAGTCCTTTCGTGATCATGGCTGGTGCGCCGAAAACGAAGATGAGCAGACCACCCAGAGTGAAGGCCTGGCTGAGCGCATAGCGCAGGAATGTCGGATTCGTGAGATGTCGCAGATAGCTGCCCGGCACGCGGGTCGAGGGCGGCGGTGGCATGCGGTGGCGCAGAAGCGCGACGAGGCCTGCGACGGTCAGGCTAAGCACACCGAGCACAAGGAATGAGCTTTTCCATCCAAAGCCGATCAACAGCCAGACGCCGACAACGGGCGCCAATGCCGGAATCAGGGATTCGATGCTCGCCATGAAGCCGAGCGCACCAACAGCTTTTTCTTCCGAGTACAATGCGCGGATCATGCCCGGAGCAAACACGGCAGCGGCTGCGCCGGTAAGACCCTGGACGAAGCGGAGACAGACAAGCGCAGGCAGGCTGGGGGCGAACATGCAGGCGAGAGAGACAATCGCATAGGAAACCAACGACCAGACCAGAAGCGTGCGCTGGTCGACACGTGCCCCAAGCTCACCGAACGCCAGCAGTCCGATGCATCCGCCTGCCACAAACGCTGCCAGCACGAGTTGGGCCATTGCCTGGCTGCCGCTCAACGTTTCGGGAAGCGACGGAACGGCCGGCAAGACAAGGTCGGTTCCCGCAAGGCTCAGGATCGTGCCCATCACAATGAGGGCGAACGCAATTCCGGGCGCTGCGTATTGCGTGTTCGGCATGAGGCTGGCTTCTCGATCGGGCGCCCGCCTATGCCGGAAATGCTGCAGAATGTCGACCGCGAGTTGCGACGCGTCTGACAGGTCGATATGACGGGCAGCAACCCTGCAGGAGGCGCAGTACGCAATGGCTTGGACGAAAACCTATTCCGGCGACGAGCCTTTGCGGATCAACAAATGGTTGGCTCTGGAAGGCGTATGTTCTCGCCGGGAAGCGGACTCGCTGATTGAGCAGGGCCTGGTAAAGGTGGATGGCGAGCGTGCCGTGTCCGGGCAAAAGGTTGAGACGGGGCAAACCGTCTTCCTGGCGCAAAAGGCGTCACGCCGCCTTGATAATCAATTGTCCATCCTGTTCCACAAGCCGGTCGGCATCGTATCGGGTACGCCGGAAGGTGACGAGATTCCAGCGGTGCGCCTGCTGACGGCAGACAGCCTGTCGGGAAAAAGTCACGCCATTCCGGGGCGTTACAACAAGCTCGCTCCGCTTGGGCGGCTCGACAAGGATTCCCGCGGATTGCTTATCCTGTCAGAGGACGGCGTTCTGGCGAAGGCCGTGATCGGGCCGGAAAGCGAGTTGGACAAGGAATACCTGGTCAAGGTGAAGGGCGATGTGACGCCCGAAAAGCTGGACAGGCTGCGCCACGGATTGGAGCTGGATGGTCGTCAGTTGAAGCCAGCTATTGTTGAGCAGGTAAAGCCTAAGGAACTGAAATTCATTCTTCGTGAAGGCCGCAATCGACAGATCCGGCGAATGTGCCAATTGGTGGAGCTACGGGTTGTGGACCTGATGCGGGTGCGCGTTGGGCCGCTTGAATTGGCGGGGCTGCCGGAAGGCAAATGGCGTCCGATCAGCAGCCGCGAACGCTCAGCTTTGCTGAATGGTGACGCGCCCCGTGCCCGCAAGCCGAGGCCAGACAAACCAGAGCGGTCGGAGCGGCCCGCGAGGGATGAGCGTCCCCAAGGCGCCGGCAAGCCGCCGCGGCGGGCTGGAGCCTCTGCGCCCCGGCGCGACAGCAAGCCCGGTGCGACAACGGGCGACAAGCGCGTATCTCCGCTGAAGGGAGAAAAGTTCAAGCGTACCAAGCTGAAACCGCGCAAGCGTACCCCCATCAAGTGAGAGACCTGATCGTCATCATGGGGGTTGCCGGCAGTGGCAAATCCTCGATTGCCGAGGCGCTGTCCGCCGCGACCGGGTGGCCTTTCATGGAAGCGGACGAGTATCATTCAGCGGCAAACAAACAGAAGATGGCGTCGGGCACACCGCTAACCGATACTGACCGTGAAGACTGGGTGCGGGACATGTGCCGCGCATCAGCGGACATGCGCGCTGAACGTGTCGTTCTGGCTTGCTCTGCGCTGACTTCTTTTGTGCAGAATGGCTTGAAAGCCCAAAGCGGGCGGCGCTGCCGGTTCGTATTGCTAGACGTTCCAAAGGAAGAGCTGGCACGGCGGATTTCGGCCCGCGCAGACCATTTCATGCCGGTCTCGCTGCTCGATAGCCAACTCGAAGCGCTGCAGCTGCCTGAAGATGTTCTGCGCGTGGATGGAACGGCGAGCCCCGAAGACTTGGTGGCGGCGATTCAGGAGCGTCTTGCGCAGGGATGACCTTGCGGTACGGCTCGACGGGGCTGAGACGCTGGGTATCCTCCCATCATGGACGGTACAGAAATCAGCAAGCCGAAACGGCCACGACTCGAATATCCTTACGGGCAGTCGCCGCCAGCGCCAGGTGAGGTGAAGGAAATAGCGCCCGGCCTTTTCTGGCTCGCCATGCCGCTGCACTTCTCTCTCAAATTCATCAATGTCTGGCTGGTTGATGACGGCGACGGCTGGACCATTATCGACACCGGGATTCCCTATGACGAAACCCGCGATGTCTGGCGCAACCTGCTCGCTGACCGGGTAAGCGAGCAAAAGCCGCTGAAGCGCGTGATCGTGACCCATATGCATCCCGACCATATCGGCACAGCGGGGTGGCTCTGTCACAAATGGGGCGCTGAACTTTGGATGACGCGGCTGGAGTACACGACGTGCCGCATGCTGGTGTCTGATACTGGGCGTAGCGCCCCGAAGGCGGGGCTCGATTTCTACCTTCGTGCCGGTTGGAACAAGGCGCAACTGGACCAGTACAAGGAAAAGTTCGGCGGCTTTGGGCGGGGCGTGATGCCTTTGCCGGATTCATTCCGTAGATTGGTCGATGGCGACACGTTCGAGATGGCGGGCGAGGTTTGGGAAGTTGTTACCGGCAGCGGTCACTCCCCTGAGCATGCGTGTCTCTACTCTCCCTCCTTGAATATCCTGATATCGGGTGACCAATTGCTGCCCAGGATTTCGTCGAATGTCTCCGTGCATCCGACGGAGCCGGCTGCCAATCCGCTGCTGGACTGGTTGGAGAGTTGTGAGAAGCTGAAGCAGCACCTGCCGGAAGATGTGCTGGTGCTGCCAGCGCACAATGAGCCATTCATTGGAGCGCACAAGCGGTTGCAGCATCTGATTGACGGTCACCATGTGGCACTTGAGCGGCTCATCCAGCGTCTTGGGCGGGGAGAGATGAAGGCGGTCGATTCCTTTACGACCCTGTTCGGGCGGGCAATTGCGGATGATGAGGTTGGCATGGCGACGGGCGAAGCGCTGGCGCACCTGAATTACCTGATCTATCGTGGAGACGTCTCCGTCGCGCGCAATGAGACCGGTATTGACCTTTACAGCCTAAACTAGCCGTTCCCCCAGCTTTTGCAGCGCCGGGCATGTTTTCGCCTTCGCATTTGCACAGTCTTTCGTCTAAACAGTTTTGGACGTCACGAAGGCGATGCAAGAGGGATACATGGCAACAGACGGTAACACCGCAGAGCAGGACGAAACCGTCGAGTCGCCAAGTCTCGGTGCCAAGTTGAAGCAAGAGCTTCGCGAATGGGCGTCGACACTCGCCGTGTTCGTGCCCGTGTTCCTGTTGTTTTCTGGCCTGGCTTATGAACAGCGCGTGATTCCGTCGGAAAGCATGGTGCCGACACTGCAGGTTACGGACCGGGTAGCCGTGGCGAAATTCGCCTACGGATACGACCGTTACTCTCTGCCGTTCTCCATGGGGCGCTATATTCCGCTGCCAGAAGGGCGAATTTTCGCCAGCACGCCGACGCGGGGTGATGTGGTTGTTTTTGAGCACCCTCACACTGGCCGTGTGATGATCAAGCGACTGATCGGCTTGCCGGGCGACCAGGTGCAGCTGATCGGTGAGCAATTGTTCCTGAATGGGGAACCGGTCGAAACTGAATATTTGCGGACGGTTCGGTTCGTACCGCACAATGATGTCGCGATTGGTACATCGCACGAATGGCGCGAGACAATTGGCGACAAGAGCTGGATCACCCATCGACAGGAAAAAGGCGGACGCGGCGACAATACGGATCTCTTCATCGTTCCAGAAGGTCATGTCTTCATGATGGGCGACAATCGGGACAATTCGCTCGACAGCCGCTTTCCGAGTGGTCATTGCCCGGCGATTGATGGTGTTATCGACCAGGCTGGCTGTCAGCCGCGCGTGCCGGCAAATCTCGCATCCATCGGCTTTGTCCCCATGGATCATCTTATCGGACGGGCCGAAACGGTTCTCGTCAGCTTCCATAAGTGCAAGCTTCAGGACGAGGAACCATGCCGCAAACGGGTGTGGAAAGGCCTTTGATCCTGGCGATCAGACTGCCCCTTATCGCTGCTTGAGCGGAAACGTATCTTGCCGCATGGGGGCAACCCCGTTAGGGCAAATTGTAACAAGTGGTCACGGGGCCCGCAGAAAAACGAGTATTTACCTGTATGGCGATGCCAGACACGACATCGACAGACCGGAAGCGCGGTCCGATCATCATATCGCGTCACGGGCGGCCCGCGCTGGACCGAACGGCGGGACCGCGCCTGAACTGGAAGCAGTATCGTGACTGGTGGGAGCGATATGAAATCGGCCCATTGGCAGAAGACCAGTCCCCGCCGCAGAAGCTGGTTGAGGCGGTCGCGGATGCCAACATCGTGTTTGCATCGGCGCGTTTGAGAGCGCAGCAGACTGCTGCGCATGCCGCGCCTCACATGCAGGCCCTGTTCGATCCGGTATTCAACGAGGCGCCGTTGCCGCCACCATTGCTACCCGGCGTTCGGTACCTGCCGAAAACATGGAATATCCTCGCGCGCGCAGCTTGGCTGAATGGTCACGCGCTTGATGGGGAGAGCGTGAAGCAGGCGCGCCAGCGGGCCGCATCCGCGGCGTCAAAACTTGATGAGGCCTCAAGTGAAGGCAAGGTATATCTGGCCGCTCATGGATGGTTCAATCGCATGCTGCGCCCGGAAATGAAGAAGCTGGGGTGGAAATGCACCTATGATGGCGGCGATGCCTATTGGAGTTTCCGCGTCTATGAATACCGGTGATCTGGTTCGGAAACGGTTGTAGACCTCAGGTCACCGCTCTAGTGTCACGAGAATTACAAGAAAAGATGAGGCCGACGAATGGCTGATGCGACGCAAAAACCTGTCGATAAATTGACCTTCGAGGAAGCTCTTGCAGAGCTTGAGGTGATCGTGCGCCAATTGGAGGCGGGCGAGGTCGAGCTGGAAAAATCCATAGCGATCTATGAACGTGGCGCCGCGCTGAAGGCACATTGCGAATCTCGTCTGAAATCAGCTGAGTTGAAAGTCGAGCAGATCGTGCAAGGGGCCAATGGGCCGACCACAGAACCTGCCAGTTTTGATTAGAGGGGCGTCGCTATGGGCGAAGCCCAGGACTTTGAACAGCGCCTGAAAGAGGTGGCCGATCGGGTCACGGTGGCGCTGGACCAGCTGATACCTCCCGCAGGCGGGCCCGAAGCAGATTTGATGCGGGCCATGCGCCACGCTGCGCTCGCCAATGGGAAGCGGATGCGTCCGTTTTTCCTGCTGGAGACAGGAGCCATGTTTGACGCGCCGGAGAAGACGCTGCTGAGGGCGGCCGCGGCGCTGGAATGCGTGCATTGTTACTCCCTCGTCCATGATGATTTGCCCTGCATGGATGATGACGATTTTCGGCGTGGCCAACCAACGGTACACAAGGCGTTTGATGAGGCCACGGCGGTCCTGGCTGGGGATGCGTTGCTCACCCTTGCTTTCAAGATCCTTGCTTCCTCAGAAACGCATGATGATGCGTCTGTGCGCGCATTGCTGATTGAACGACTGGCGGATGCGTCCGGCGCGCGCGGCATGGTGGGCGGCCAGATGATTGATATGCTGGAATCAGACAGTCCGCGGGACCTGAATACGATCACACGCATGCAGCGCCTGAAAACCGGCGCGCTGATCTCCTATGCGACAGAGGCCGCAGCCATCATCGGTCGCGCGAGAGAGGCTGAGCGCAACGCGCTGGCGGGCTTCTCCAATGACCTTGGACTGGCTTACCAGATTGCCGATGACCTACTCGATGCTACAGGTGATGAGGACGCGGTTGGCAAACCGTTGCGGACTGACGATGCCGCGGGAAAAGCCAATTTTGTTACCCTTTTGGGGATAGACGGCGCCCGCGAACGCGTGAGTATTTTGGCTGCACAAGCGAAGGAACACCTCGCAATTTTTCGCGAAAAAGCCCATATACTGCTGCAATCGGTCGATTTTGTGCTCGATAGAACACATTAAGATCAGGTCTGACCGTTAAAAAGAACCGAGCTAATTTGTAATGACCGATGCCCGACCCAACCGTTTGCTGGATGCAATCAACTCACCAGACGACCTGAAAGACAGGTCGCGCGGGGAATTGAAGCAGATTGCTGATGAGTTGCGCGATGAGGTGATCGATGTCGTTTCAGTGACGGGTGGTCATCTGGGATCAGGTCTCGGGGTCGTTGAGCTGACACTGGCGATCCATTCGGTTTTTGACACGCCAGACGACAAACTGATCTTTGATGTTGGGCATCAATGCTATCCCCACAAGATCCTGACCGGGCGCCGCGATCAGATGCGTACTCTGCGCCAGCCTGGTGGACTATCTGGCTTCACCAAGCGCGCCGAAAGTGAATACGACCCGTTTGGTGCGGCGCATGCCTCCACATCGATTTCTGCGGGGCATGGGTTTGCGAAAGCGCGCGACATACAGGGCGCCGATACGCACGTCGTGTGCGTTATCGGGGATGGGTCGATGTCAGCTGGCATGGCGTATGAGGCCATGAACAATGCCGGGGCCGACAGGTCGCGGCTAATCGTTATTCTGAACGACAATGACATGTCGATTGCGCCGCCAGTTGGCGCGATGAGCAATTATCTGTCGAAACTGGTATCTTCGCGCCCCTATCGGGGGCTACGCCGGATCGCGAAGAAAGTGGTTTCGCCCATGGGGCTGGAGAGCCCGGCACGGCGCGCAGAAGAGTATCTGCGTGGCTTCGCGATGGGCGGAACGCTGTTTGAGGAGCTTGGCTTTTATTATGTCGGGCCGATTGATGGGCACGACCTCGACACGTTGATCCCGGTGCTTGAGAACGTGAAAGCCATGCGCGACGGACCGATCCTGATCCATGCGGTGACGCAGAAGGGCAAGGGATATGCTCCGGCTGAAAACTCCGCCGACAAGTATCACGGCGTATCGAAATTTTCGGTGGTCACGGGCGAACAGTCCAAGCCGAAGCCGAAGGCGCCCAACTATCAGAAAGTGTTTGGCCAGACGCTGACGAAGCTTGCGGAGACGGATGAGAAGATCTGTGCCATTACGGCGGCGATGCCATCTGGTACGTCTACGGATATTTTTGCAAAGCGCTTCCCTGATCGCCACTTCGATGTGGGCATTGCCGAGCAACACGCGGTAACGTTTGCCGCTGGCCTTGCAGCTGATGGCCTTAAGCCGTTCGCAGCGATTTACTCCACCTTCCTGCAGCGAGGATACGATCAGGTCGTTCATGATGTGGCGATCCAGAAACTGCCCGTTCGCTTTGCGATTGACCGCGCCGGCCTCGTCGGAGCGGATGGCGCGACGCACGCTGGCAGTTTTGATATTGGATATCTCGGCGCGTTGCCGGGAATGATCTGCATGGCGGCCGCTGATGAGGCCGAACTTGCTCGGATGGTTGTCACGTCCGCGCAGATCGATGATGCCCCGTCAGCCTTTCGGTATCCACGCGGTGAAGGCACCGGCGTTGACGTGCCTGAGACCCCAATGCCACTCGAAATCGGGAAAGGACGCATCGTTCGCGAAGGCACCACAATTGCCATCCTTTCCTACGGTACACGTCTGGCAGAAGCGGAGAAGGCGGCAGAAATGCTCGCCGCTCAAGGTCTTTCAGCGACGGTTGCGGACGCGCGCTTCGCCAAGCCATTGGACGCTGATCTTGTCGAGCGGCTAGCAAAGGAGCACGAGGTTCTGATCACGGTCGAAGAAGGCGCCACGGGTGGCTTTGGCAGCTTCGTTCTGGAGCACCTCGCCCGTGTCGGAGCGCTCGATACGGGGCTCAAGATTCGCCCGATGACGTTGCCGGATACATTCCAGGACCAGGAAGGCCCCTATCAGATGTATGAGACGGCTGGACTGAATGCGCGCCACATCGCGGCAAAAGCGATTGAAGCATTGGGCCGGGGCGACATTGCTGAAATCAACCGGCTCGCCAGCGCCTGATACCTGTCTGAAAAGCAATTTGCGGCGTGTGCCGAACCGGTCTTATGTGCCGGGCATGAGACGCTATCCCATTTACATATCGCTGGCCGCCGCAGCGCTGCTCGCTGCGTGTGCAACTGCCCCGGAAGCCGCTGATACCGGGCCACCGCCAGAGGCCGTTATTGCCGAGGCGCTATCCGAAACGAATCCCTTTGAGGCCGAAGCGCTTCTCTCTGATCTGTTGGCGCGCAGCTCGCTGACTACCGAACAGCGCGTGCAGGCCCTCTATCATCGTGGAAGCCTTCGCCGTCAGGATGCAGATGACCGGGAAGGCGCGGTTGAGGATTTCGAGGCCTTGCTGGCGCTCGCGCCCGATCACTCGTTGGCGCCCAATTCACAGACCGAGTTGGATTATGTCCGCACCGATATCGAGGAGATCAAGGCGTCTATGAACCGCTTCCTCAATTTGCCGGATTGGTTCGATGGAACGTGGACGCTCGGCCAGCACGAGCAAGCGGTGACGCGTTATCGCACTTCCGGACTGGCCCCGACACCCGAACAGGTTCAGACCCTGATCCAGGCTGGCTATATCTGCGAAGCAGACAGTCAGGAAGCGCGCCTTCATGATTTTGGTGAAGACCGTGATGATCTTGCTGGTATGGAATGGTGCGATGCACCGACCAGCTGAAAGGTCACACAAAATCCACAATACCGCCCTGTGCCTGATCGTCTTCTACGACTAGGACTGTAAGCAGTCGTTTTTGTCCCGTTGGAGATACTCATGATTCGATCCGGTCTTTTCCTTGCTGCCTCTGCGCTTGTGCTCGCGGCATGTTCCAGCGCGCCTGCCGCCACCGAAACGGCGACAACGCCTGTGGTGCAACCCGCGTCTGGCTTCGCAATGGCCATGACCACGGTAGAGGGGCTGAAAGAAGCCGGTAACACGCAGACGGCAATTGATCGCCTGACCCAGCTGACCGGTGATCCAGACCTTTCCCGCGATCAACTCGCTAAGACCCTTTTGCGCCGTGGTGAACTGCGCATGAGCCCGGAAGGCTATGATGTCATGGGCGCGGTTGAGGATTTCGAAGAGATCGTCAACACGCTGGACGATACTACGTCCTATGCTGAAGCCCAGACATTGCTTGGCTCCGCGCAAGGCGCTGAAGCAGCGCTGATCGAACAGCTCAATCTGCCGGAAACGACCCGGCAGGAGAAGTTCGACATTCTGATGCGTCTCGGACGTCATGAGGATGCGATTGATCTGATGATTGCGAGCGATCTGACGCCCGATAACCAAACCCTGATTGCCATGTTTCAGATTGGGTACCTGTGCGAGGGCGACGAATTGACCGGTCGTGGCTATGACGCCGTCGAGCCAGACGGCACGGCGCATACGCTGCGGTTCTGCGACTTCGGCAAATAAAACAAGCTAAAACAATGTCGTTTTTGTCGCCGTTTGTGTGCGATCTCTTCGTGAAGAGATGTGGGTGCAAGCGGCGACATTGCTTCTGCATCTTAGCGGGCTGGTGCTCGCGAAAAATTGTCGGCTGAACGCTCAGTTTTTCCTTCAATAGTCGGGTCTGGCGTGATTGTGTGGACAAAACACACATTCAGAGGAAACCCATGCCCGCAGATACGTTGCCGAACTGGCCCGCCATGTCCATCGCCCAAGCGAACGAGATGTTGGCTGGCGAAGGCTCTCCCCTCGAACTCGTTGATGGCGTTGTCGATGGTGTCGAGATGAAGCTCTACAAGAATGCGCCGCCATCCGTGCCGCTCGTGCTTCAGTTGGCAAGCATGCAATATGCGGATCGGGACTACATCGTCTATGAAGACGAACGCGTCACTTTCTCGGCGCTCGCCAAGGCTGTTGTGAAGCTGGCGGGGGTCATGAAGGACACTTATGGCATCGAAAAGGGTGACCGCGTTGCGGTGATCATGCGGAACTACCCGCAGTGGCCCGTTGCGTTCTTTGCCGCCTCCATGATCGGCGCGATTGCTACGCCTATGAATTCCTGGTGGACCGGGGAAGAGCTGGAATATGGCTTGTCTTTTGCGGGCGTGAAGCTGGCAGTCGTTGATCCACAAATCTATGAGCGCATCCGGGCTGAGTGGGAAAATCTGCCAGAGTTGAAGAATGTGATGATCGCTCGCGACCCTGATGGCGAGTATGGAGATCCTCGGGTTTCCCAAATGGAGACCCATATTGGCGGCGCAAATGATTGGGCAAAACTGCCAGATGTTTCCTGGCCCGCAATAGATGTGGGGCCGGATGACGACGCCACAATCATGTATACGTCGGGCACGACGGGCAAGCCGAAAGGCGCGCTGGCGACCCATCGCGCGGTCGTATCAAACATGTTCAATGGCATGACCTGTCAGGCGCGCATGTTCCTGCGCCGCGGTGAGCCAGTGCCGGAGCCCGATCCGAACGAGCAGCGCGCAACTTTGCTCGCCATTCCATTTTTCCATGCGACCGGCGCGTTCGCAATCATGATTCCGTCGCTGCTGCGCGGCGACAAGATCGTGTCGATGTACAAATGGGATGCTGGCAAGGCGCTGCCGATCATCGAAGCAGAAAAAGTGACCGCCGTTGGAGGCGTGCCAGCGATTGCCTGGCAACTTCTGGAACATCCGGACAGGGACAAATATGACCTGTCTTCAATTGCGGCCATTTCGTATGGCGGTGCGCCGTCTGCACCTGAGTTGGTTTCGACAATCAAGAAGCGGTTTCCGGACGCGGCCCCCGGTAATGGCTGGGGCATGACGGAGACATGCGCAACGGCCACGCTCAATATCGGCGAAGACTATGTAAACCGTCCGGGAAGTGCCGGTGCGCCGCCCAAAGCCGTCTCGCTGAAGATCTGTGATCCGGATGGCAATGAACTGCCGCAGGGCGAAGTGGGCGAGCTCTGGTGCAAGGGTCCGATGAATTGCAAGTCATATTGGAACCGACCGGATGCCACTGCCGAAACGTTCCGTGAGGGCTGGGTGGTCACGGGAGACCTGGCGCGTCTCGACGAAGAGGGTTTCCTCTATTTGGTTGACCGGGCGAAGGACATGTTGATCCGCGGCGGCGAAAACGTTTACTGCATTGAGGTTGAAAACGCGCTGTATGAACATCCGGCTGTCATGGACGCGGCTGTTGTGGGTATTCCGCACAAGGTGCTTGGCGAGGAGGTTGGCGCCGTCGTACAATTGAAGCCAGGCATGCAGGTGAGCGAGGATGAACTGCGCGCTCATGCGGCAGGCCACCTTGCTGCGTTCAAGGTGCCGGTCAAGATTCTGTTCATGAGCGAACCACTTCCGCGCAACGCGAATGGCAAGATACTGAAGCCGGTATTGCGCGAGAAATTTGTTTAGCAAGGAAGATTCGATGACATCCAAAAGACGTATCGGCGACCGGGAAGTGTATCCGGTCGGGCTCGGCTGCATGAACATCACGCATGCCTATGGTCCTCCCATGGACGAGACCGAGGCGAAGGCCTTGCTCGTGCGTGCACTGGATATCGGTTACAACTTTCTGGATACCGCTACGCTATATGGCTTTGGTCGTAGCGAGGAGTTGATTGGCGAGGCGCTGAAGGACCGTCGCGATAGCTACTTCCTTGCCAGCAAGTGCGTGCTTGGGTTCAAGGACGGCCAGCGTACGCTGGACGCGCGCCCTGAGACGATCAAGGCAGCGTGCGATGCCAGTCTCAAGCGGTTGCAGACTGATGTCATCGATCTTTATTACATGCACCGTCCCGATCCGAATGTGCCTATTGAGGATTCGGTCGGTGCTCTGTCCGAGCTGGTGGCGGCGGGAAAGATCCGGATGATTGGTCTTTCCGAAATGGGGGCTGCAGATTTGCGACGGGCGCACGCCGTGCATCCGATTGCGGCCATGCAGAGCGAGTATTCTCTTTGGGTGCGCAATCCGGAGATTGCTATCAAGGCTGCCTGCGAAGAGCTGGGCGTTGCGCTGGTGGCGTTCTCGCCGGTCGGGCGCGGCTTCCTCGCCGATCCGCCGGTAGACCCGGCAAAGTTTCATGAATCCGATTTGCGCGGATCCATTTTCCCGCGATTTGATCCGGAAAATTATGCGGCCAATTTGCCTTTGCTTGACGAAGCGCGCGCTTGCGCGGCGGAGGTCGGTTGCACGGTGGCGCAGCTTGCCTTGGCCTGGACGATGGCGAAGGGCGACAATATCCTGCCTATTCCCGGCACAACCAGCCTTCAGCATCTGGAAGAGAACTGGCGCGCTGGCCAGATTGAGTTGTCTGACGACATGGTCGCGCGCCTTGATGCTTCGTTCCTGCCGGAGAAGGCAGTCGGGCCACGCTATAGTCCTATGGGACAATCGGTGGTGACGACCGAGATGTACCCGTTCGAGCGCGACCAGGCGTGAGCGCTTCCGATAAGGACTATCCCAAGTCGGAGCAGGGCAAACCGGTGGCGTTGGAACAGCGCGGCGAAGAGACCGATGGTCGCCGGTATTCGCCATCTGTCGCGCGCAATCGCGATCCTATCCTCCAGGTTTTCCGCGACCATGTTGCGCAGACTGGGAACGTTCTGGAAATCGCCTCCGGTACGGGGGAGCATGGCGCTTATTTGACAAGCAATCTGGCAGACCTCCGCTGGACCTACTCAGACATCGACGCCGACAGCCGCCGAAGCCAGCAGGCTTGGGCTGCAGCAGCTGGACATGGCCGACTTGACGGGCCGTTCGTGGTGGACGCCAGCCAGAGCGATTGGGGCGATGCCGAACGACCCGACCATTGGGATGTCGTTGTTTCGGTCAACATGATCCATATCGCGCCCTTCGAGGCGGCACTTGGCCTGATCTCGGGAGCGGGACGATTGTTGAAACCGGGTGGCAAACTGTTCCTGTATGGTCCCTTCGCGCGGAATGGCGAAATTGCGCCCTCCAATGCTGCCTTTAACGAGAGTTTGCAGTCCCGTGACCCGACATGGGGTGTGCGAGACCTTGATCAACAAATCGTACCAATGGCCGAAGAGGTGGGGCTGAGTGTGACGAACATCATCGAGATGCCCGCCAACAATCTCAGCGTCGTGTTGCAGCGTCAGGCCTGATCGCCACCGAAGCGTGCGGTCCATTCGGCAACCTGGTCATCCTCGATCTTCTGGAAGAGGACGTCTGGAGCGGAAACATTCATACCGTGTGGAAGACTATCAAGAAGCGCGGGAATGTCCCTGAACTGGAAGCTGCGATGCTCGTCGGGAATCCCGAGGGCGTCGAGGATCTTCTTGCCGGCATCCGGAATGATGGGCAGGGCCAGAATTCCAAACAGGGCGGCAAGGTTCAGCCCGGTGCGCACACCTACTGCGGCGGCGTCCACATCCGTCTTGTACTTCACCCAAGGCTCAGCCTTGGTAAGGTACTCATTGCCAGCGGCCCAGATAGCGCGTGTCTCAGCGGCGGCCTTGCGGAATTCCATCGCCTCATAGTGCGCGATCAGGCGAGGCAGACGTTCCTCCAGCTCGGCAATCATCCACGCTTCAGCGTCGCCCGGTGAGCCGGCATTCGGCAGTTTGCCGTCAAATTTCGACACCGTGTATTTCGTGATCCGGTTCACAAAGTTACCGAGCACATTTGCAAGGTCCGAATTGATCGCTGACTGGAAGCCTTCCCATGTGAAGGCGGCGTCGGAGCCTTCAGGTGCGTTGGCAATCAGGTACCAGCGCCAATAGTCGGCTGGCAGCAGTTCCAGAGCCTGGTCCATGAAGACGCCGCGCTTGTTTGAGGTCGAGAACTTTCCACCATACCAGGTGACCCAGTTGAACGCCTTCAGCTTGTCGACTGTTTTCCAAGGCTCGCCGGAGCCGAGCAGCGTGACAGGGAAACTGACCGTATGGAAGGCGACGTTATCCTTTCCCATGAACTGGACGTATTCGGTCTGGTCCGCGCCCTTGTCCGTGCGCCAGAGGGCCTCCCAGTCATTGCCGGTTGCCTCGGCCCATTCTTGTGTCGCGGCGATGTATTCAATGGGCGCGTCGAACCAGACGTAGAAGACCTTGTCCTCAAACCCTTCGCGAGGATTTCCATCGGCGTCCAACACTGGCACGCCCCAGGCGAGGTCCCGCGTAATGGCACGGGCGATCAGCCCTTCGTCCAGCCACTTATTTGCGATCGAGACGGCGAGGCTTGGCCATTGAGCGCCTTTGCTGTTCACCCATTCGCGGATTTTCTCCTGCATCTTGGTTTGCAGAAGGTAGAGATGGTTTGTGTCGCGAATCTCGATGTTGCGGCTGCCTGAAACCGACGAATACGGGTCGATCAGATCGACCGGGTCTAGCAATCGTCCGCAATTATCGCATTGATCGCCGCGCGCCTTTTCAAACGCGCAAGTCGGGCAGGTGCCTTCAACATAACGATCCGGCAGGAAGCGACCATCATCGACGGAATAGACCTGTTTCGAGGTGCGTTCTTCAATCAGGCCATTCTGCTCCAGAACACGGGCAAAATGCTGGGTCAGCGCGCTGTTTGCCGGGCGGGAAGAGCGACCGAACCAGTCATAGGACAGGTTGAAGCCTTCGCCGGCCTTGCGCTGAATTTCGTATTGTTCGTCGCAATAGGCCTGAACACTCATGTCGGCTGCCTGAGCGGCGAGCTCCGCCGGCGTGCCATGCTCGTCCGTCGCACAGATATAGGTCACATCATGGCCCATCAGACGCATCACCCGAGCATACACGTCAGCGGGCAGCATTGAGCCGGCCAGATTGCCGAGGTGCTTGATTCCATTGATGTAAGGCAGGGCGGAAGTAACGAGGATGCGCCGGGTTTGCGTCATGAAAGTGAGGTCTTTCCCAAATTGCGTTGCAGGCGAGGCCGGGCGGAGCACCGGTTGCCCTGCACCTTTTAGCGATGCGCGCGCGAAAGGAAAGAATTGTGACGCCTGAAATAACACCGGGGTGACGGGCACAAAAAAGCCCCGGACACGCTGCAAGGGGCATCCGGGGCGATCGGCTTGCGGGATGCGGTGAGAAATCCTGCAGGCCTTGGGAGGAAATTCTGGTCTTAGAGACCGTAGCCTTTTGAGGCGGTGACCGTCAGATCGACCCGGCGTGCCATTGGCAGGTTGGTCGTTTCGGCAGGGTCACTGACGACTGCAGGCGCGAAATTCATGCGGACATCGCGGGCGCGGATCCCGCGCGCATTCAGCGCTTCGAGGACAATAGCGGCGCGGGCTTCGGAGAGCGTCGTAGAGCGCTCGGTATCTGTAGAATCAGCTGATATGACCTTGGCCTCGATATTGGAGATCGAGCAGCCGGCGAGCCTGTCTCCCGCAGTGTTGAGAGAGCGGACAGCATAGGAAGACAGCACGGCTTCCTGGTTTGAGAAATACACCGTGATTTCAGTGTCTTCGCAGGAACGTTCGAAGGGAACATGAACTGGCTCCAATGGCGGAGCCTTGGGGGCGTCCGACATGGCGGGAAATGTGAGCGCGATGGCGCCGATGCTTAATCCGGCAAGAATTTGAGCGCGTTTCATGATCCAGTCTTCCTTCAGGCTGCTCGTGTCGACTGACACCCATCAACACCACATCTGTGCGTGTGGTTTCATTACAGCCTTGATAGTCTTGAACTGGGGCGGAAATGTGCGCCTCTCTGGGCGAATGGGGCAAAGACGAGGTGATTGGAAGAATTCATCGTTTGAGCGCGGGGAGTGAATTTCACTGGAACAGCCGCTTGCGCCGCGGCGCTGATCGAAGTAGTGACTGCGTTTCCAGCGTGCCGGCTTAGCTCAGCTGGTAGAGCATCTGATTTGTAATCAGAGGGTCGCGGGTTCGAGTCCTGCAGCCGGCACCATAGGAAACAAGGACTTAGGCCCGATCCTGTTCCACATATTGTCCCAAAATCTGCTCTGGGGTTCCATTTGGGGTTCCACTTTAGAAAGTTGTGAATTTCTGTTCGATCAGGAAGTCTCAGCGACTCATCCAAACAATTTGGTGTTCCTGGCGGGACAGACCCATTCAGGACCTGGTGAAACACGGGCGCCAAGCGGCGGTCCGGTGAAATCGCATTTACGATATTCCATGATGAGCATGAGAGGTTCCGGTCTCACATCGAGATAGCGAAATGGCACTCCCTCATACCTCTGGCTGAACTATCTGAGGTGGGACATGCGAAAGCGACTTTGGAAAATTGATTCCGTGTTCGTCGATCTGGAAGATCGGGATGCGGCCGTATCGCTCATTCACGAGAAATCCTTGAGCGAAGTGGTGGTGAAGTTCCGCTTGTCACCGCACCAGCTCGACGACAACGCCATGCTGCTCCGAAAGCGCATAGAGATATTGGCAGCAGACCTGATACTGGACCTCGGATCATTTCTCGACACGGTACCGGATTAGCTGGCACCGAAGATCTCCTGTGTAAGGCCTCGCACGCTCAATCGGGGTGCACTTGAGGACGAAGCCTTAGGCTTTGCGCGGAGGGGAAGCGCAGAATGATTGGATCGTTTCCTGACCCAGAGAGTAAGATTGTCTTGTTTTATGATTCTGCATAGCAAGATCAGATCTCGCGCGCCAAATTGCACTTATAAAGCCGTATTGAGCTCCTTTTCGTATATAAATATATAGACACTTAACTTGTCATTGTCTATATATAAGTAGACAATTATTCTTGAGTGTCGACAAGGATGTGAACGCAATGAGCGTTAAAGACATAGCCCGAAGACAGATGCAGAGCAGAATAAACAAGTCCGCGATGGCATCTGCACTTCATCTACAGGTCCCGAAAGAGGGGTGGATTGCGCTTGTCCGCAATGCCCTGGGCATGTCAGGTGCGCAGCTCGGCAAGCGTTTGTCGCTTTCGCGCGGCCGGATATCGCAGGTGGAAAAGTCAGAAGTCGATGGCCGTGTGACGCTTCGCTCGATGCAAGAGTTGGCCGAAGGCCTGGGCTGCCGGTTTGTTTATGCGATCATACCGGAAAGCGGTGATCTGGGAGATGTTGTGGAAGCTCAGGCGCGCAAGAAAGCCACCGCGCTCGTCAAGCGCGCGGCAACGCATATGGCCCTGGAAAAGCAATCCCTTCGGGATGAACAGAACAAAGCCGAGATTGAACGACTGACCAGAGAGTTGATCCAGAATCCGCCCTCTGACTTCTGGGAGGAATAATGCCCAGAATCATTGGTGAACCCGATGGCGCAACGCCGCTCGATCCCGATGAGCTGGAGGGATTGAGGTTCGACCACATCACAACGCGCGGCGAACTGGATGAACTTGAGCAGGCGAATATCCAGACCGGTTTGCTGTGGCTTGGACGCCGCCGCAGGTCGGATATTCTCACAGATGATTTCCTGCGCGAGCTGCATAGGCGGCTGTTTGGCGACGTGTGGTCGTGGGCGGGAACATACCGTCTGCGCGAGAAGAATATCGGCATAGACCCAAGGATGATTGGCGTCAGTATTCGTCATCTTCTGGGCGATGCTGCGTACTGGGTTGAGCATGCCACCTACCAGCCATTGGAAGCGGCGGTGCGGTTTCATCATCGTCTTGTACAAATTCATCCGTTTGCAAATGGAAACGGACGCCATGCACGGATCTCCGCGGACACCTATCTTGCCGAGTGCTTTGGCCATGATCCGATCGACTGGGAGAACGGCGCTGACCTGGCCAACAACAATGAAAGACGTGATGCCTATATCGCAGCGCTCCGCGCAGCGGATGGGCATGACTATGATCCGCTCTTGGCATTTGTTGGCCACGCTAATGATGATGAAGACAACAACAACAACAACAACAACGATGATGGCGGATAAACTATGTCGATAGCGAAAGATCGATCTACATTGGCGCGCCTACAAAAAGATATTGCTGATCTTCGGAAGAAAGATGCGGCAGAAGCCAAGAACGAAGTTGATGCCAATGCAAAAGCAAACCGCGCTGTGCAGGCAGCAGCAAAAGCCAGTTCTGCCTCCACAGCGCAGACGAAGCTGCGTGAGGCCGAACGCTACCAGAACCAGGCGGCCAGCGCGGCAAAAAAGCGGGCTGATTATGCCGGGCAAATGGCTCGCAAGATGCAGGAGCTAAGCCGCGTAGAAGATCGCCTTTCCAAGGCTGAAGCTGGGGAGCGTAAGAAAGAAGCGGACAGGTTGAGCAAGCTCACACGTGACCTCCAGCGACAGGAGCGGTCTACAAAAGACGCGTTGTCTGGCTTGGCATTAAGGCTGCCCAGTAATGCTGAAACTCAATCGGTTCACACTGTTGAGTACGATGTCTTCATCAGCCATGCGTCAGAGGACAAAGACAGCTTTGTGCGCGCGTTTGCGGAGACCCTAACGGCGCGTGGATTGCGGGTTTGGTACGATGAGCATTCTCTGAAATGGGGGGATTCCCTGCGCAGGGAGATCGACAAAGGGCTGGCAAATTCCAGGTTTGGTGTGGTCGTGCTGTCCAAGCACTTCTTCGCGAAAGAATGGCCTCAGACGGAACTGGACGGCCTGATGGCTAGGGAAATGAGCGGCGATGGAAGAGTGCTGCCTATCTGGCACAATATCAGCAAAGATGAGGTGCTGGCGGCTAGTCCAACGCTTGGCAACAAGCTCGCAATGAATACGGCGGTTCAAACCTTAGATGAGATAGCAGGCCAACTCCAAAAGTTGTGCGATGAGTAGTCGTCAAAGTGACTATGTGCTTCTTTCTCGCATTTCGTAGGGGAGAGGTTTGAAACGTGGAGAGAATCTCCTCTCGAATTCAGGAGCAAGCAAGTCGTACAAATTATCCAGCCTACGTACTAATTTCCGTGTCGAGACATTAAAATCCCTTTGAAGCTCAACCAAGCCCTCTTTGAAAGAGCGGCTGACATTAATCGGCCTGTCTTCCATATCTGTTCCACGCAGCCCCCTTCCGTGTTTTTCTAGTCTTGCAGCAAGCCTGAACGTAGAATCATCTAGAGTAAATCCACGCTCGTATCCGTGGTGAAGTCTCGAATTTCTTTCACCCCTCAATTTCCCTTGGTCAGCTATGAGGTCACGGAGAACGTCAATCAAGCGGGAAGGGATGCCAGCCTTTTGCAGGCTTTGGATCGTGCAAGATCTCAAAGGAAGACCGCATTCTAATACGGAGTTTACCAGAAGAATGGCGCAATCAACGACTGATACATAGCGCATCAGAAATGCATCTGCTCCGACTGTTAGCCAATCGTGGCGGGTAATGGGGAAGTCTTTAAAATGTTTGGGAAAGGGCTCTGGCCACAGCATCTTTCCCACCAAATTGAGAGATTCGACTCTTTGAGTGAGGCCCAGGAGAGCGGAGTCTACCTCTAGGGCATATTTGCAATCAGGGTGCTTCGACAACTCTTCATAGCTGTCGAAATAAAGAGATACGATGCTCAAGTCGATAATCCGTCCAATGAACGGATGTCGGTCAGAAGCCAGAATGTGCCTCCTGAGAAATCTTGTTGATGGTTTGTGATTTTCCATCGTTTCCTTCCGCTATCGAGAATTCCCCTGAAGCCTGTGCCAGACAACGGAGGTCATGGCTTGGGTTGCAGGCATAGAACAACAAAGTGTTCCAGAGTGTCCCACATGCTCTTTAGGTGGTGATCTGATGGGAAAAATTCAGCGCTGTGAACGTAAGCATGGAGAGTGCTGGTAGAAAACAACACTTCAGTTTTTTCGAAGCGCTTGAGGGCGTCAGAGTATTTTTTATCGATTGCGCCTGAGGTATGCATAGCGTCGATTGTCTTGCGGAATTTATTGGCTAGCCTGTCGCCAGAATGTACATTCTGCACCGACCATTCGGAGATGTACAAATCGATCCCAATCTCCAAAAGAACACGGAACAACACGGCAATCGCATTGTCATGGTCCTCGAACTTGAGCCGATGCTGAAGCTCGTCGAATATATCGAGAGCCCGGCGATTTGGTTGAGTTTGCCGTAGTCCGTGATCGATATTTCGAATTAGGGTGCGGCGCTTTTCGGCGGGCGTGGATTTAGGAAGCTTCGGCTCGGGCACTGCCGGTGGCTTGCTGCCTGGATTGTGTTTCCCCGGTCCTGTTGGCGTTTTCTCAGAAAGTGTGTCTTCGATGCGCGGCAATACGCCTTGATTGTCGAGGTCATCAAGATACTTGCGTTTGGCCTTGTTGTCCCACAGATCATCCAACGTCACAGTCTTGGATATCAAGTCGTTGGCGATACGGGACAGCGCAGCCAACACCTTTTCCGGATCGTGGGTGAAGTTGAGCTTGTTCTTTTCAAGAGATATTCCCACGCGGTTTCGAAACTGTTCTGCTGAGAACAGCCGTTTCATGTTTGATCGCGGAATTCTGTCTGCTTCACTCAAATGCCCCTCATCGCGAAGCAGTTTCTCTATCACCTCGGCAATATCAATCTTGGTGTTTTTGCCTGTCCGCCGCTCAAAATTCGTTTTGGCAGGTGCATCCCACTGGCTCTGTCCTACGCCACTTTGCTGACCTGTATGTCGGCGGTAGAGGATTTCATCCAATCTCTCCCGGTCTTGTTCGATCTGGCAGGTAATTGAGGTCGGGAAATCGCCATCCCATTGGTCGCGTAATGTTCGAAAGAACCTGGCCCAATCCGCAGACATCGCCCTTTGGGGCTTGGCGAGCAGTTTCAAAGCTGTCGTTCGCCTGTTTCCATCATAGACCACAAAAACGTCGCCCTCCTTCCGCACAAGCGGAGGTTCATAGATTTCTCCGGCGGAAACGATGTCCTTGGCGAGGTTACGCATGTGGTTTGCTCGATGAGTCAGCAACCATTCAATGGCAGCGTCTTCGTCGACAAGCTCGCCATGTCTGTCGTTTGCCCGGTTTACAGAGAGCTGATCGAGCTTCAAGTCTTCGTACTTCACCTTTATCCCCCTAGGGTAGAGCGTGAGTGTATTATCAGCTCGAGCGAAGTGCCAAGTATTGTTTCAAGCAATTCAACCTCTAAGTGTTTGGCTTAGTCATCATGCCTTCGATAGGACTTGCGTATCGGCAAATCCGCCAGGTTCGATTTGGTTCGCTTCTTGCCGCCTATCTCTGCCCACATCTTTTGCCGCTTTTTTACTGCGTGTAACGATAGTCCCATCGCGTATGCGATCGTCACGGGGGAATACGCCTTATCAAATAGCCTGTAGCAGACTTCAACGCCTCGTGGTGTCAGCCTGCCGTTGTCATAGCGTTGATACCAGTGATTGGGTGCTGCTTCCCCGCGAAAGGTGGTGTGTATCGACTTGAGCTCAGCATTTATCGCGGTGATCTCAAGTTTTCTTTGGCGGAAGAGATTATCGATCTTTAGACGGAGAGATTTGAGTTCCTGTTTGAGCGATTTTTCCGCCGCGTCAAACAGGAGGGCATTCGGATTTAAAGTTAAAACCCTCGAAGCAGCCCTGAGGCGGTCATTAAGCAGGCGAAGCAAAGCCTCCATTTCGACGGCGGCATCGCTATCGTATTGAACCTTGTCTTGAGGGCCGTACTTCTGCCTGTCTTTCACCCACCGATATTTGCTGAGATCGGCGTGGAGAAGGTGCATACGATGGGCGATATCGTTGCGGTAGTCGACCAGGCGTTTGATGTCATCTGCCTCATTTTGGGAGATGAGCTTTTCATCGACCCAAATCGCCAAAGCCTTTTCAAGCGGCCGCTTCGCGCCGGGGGGGAGTCGCTCGGTCGTTTCGTTTGGCTTGAGTGATTTGGAGAACTTGTCTTGCGTTTGAATTGCGGTGATGACGACGCGCCGAATCTCCTCCGCATAGTATATTGCGAGCGTCATTTGCATCGCACGGTATTTGACGATGTTGTGCTCAAGCGCCCGAATTCTTCCCCGCCAAGGATCAATATAGATGGTCGAGTTCATGTTTCATTTTAACAGGACGGCCTGGACTTGAAACGATTTCGCGATGCCGGGAGGTATATCGAAACAGGGACTCAATAAGAATCTGAATTGTCGTGCCAGAAGAGATTGGGGTCAGGATTGTGTATAGGTCTGCCGTGGTGCGTCCTCCATCCAGTCCTGAACTTCCTGCTCGCGCCATCGAATGGCATCGCCAGGGAGTTTTACCGGGGCTGGAAACACCTTTGCCCTGACTTTCCTCCACAATGTTGTTCTGCTCCGATAGCCCGTCAGTTCGAGTACTTGCTGCGCTGTGATTAGCTTTACCATTGAATCTACTCCTCTTTCGATTTCGCGTCCGGTCCTGACATGGATTAGGATTTCCTCGCGCGCCTGAATCCGCTGTCGCTCGCCAAAAAAGTCTCGAGCATCAGAGGCACAAGCGCCGCGGCCGGAACCTCCGTCCCATGAATCTCAGAGTGGATCCGGGCATAGTCCTCGAGGTCGGCCGCCAGCGGCGGATCGACCAGAACGGTCAATTTCTGCGGTGTCTTGTCCGGCAGTGGCCCGATCTTCAGACTGGTCTTACTCATGGGGGGTATCCTCCTTCATAGGGCTTCAATACGATGTCCTTGTTCACGAGTATGCCGAGCCGCCAGCCCGGCCGGATTGTGATCGAAGGCTGCACATCGAGATTGCGGCGCACGATTTCCTGACCGGCTTCATTGGCGCCGGTCTGGGCCGAGCGGCGAAGTGCCCGGGCGATATCGCCCTCATCGTCGGTGCCAAGTTCGGCGCCGACGCCGAGCAGGGTCGAGAGGGCGACGCCCTGCAGCAGCTTCCAGGAATGATAATCGACCTTGTCTTCGAGGCCGGCATAGCCGCGGGCGTCGACGCCGGCGAGATTGTCGATCCGGATGGAGGAGCCGTCCGGCATCACGATCCGGCTCCAGACGAGGAGGGCGCGTGACTGTCCGAACGCGATGACACTGTCATAGCGCCCGATCAGGCGCGCGCCCTGCGGCACGAGCACGGCCTCGCCCGTCACTGTGTCATAGACCGGGTTCGTCACCTGCGCGATGACCTGGCCAGGAAGATCGGAGTTGACCCCGGTCAGCAGGGTTGCCGGAATGATCGTTCCCGCCATCAACTGGTAGGGCGACACCGGGGATTCCAGCCGGTGCGGATTGTAGATCGACGGATCGGGCTCCTCGCCGAGAAAATCCAGTTTCCGTACCTGCCGGTTCGGATCCTCGCTGAGAGACGATCCAAACGCTTCTTCGCGCGACGGCGCAAATGCCGACAGGTCCGGCAAGCTCACAGAACCAGGCGCCGGGGACGTAACACTCCCGATGACAGTCCTCGATCCTGCTCCCGACCCCACCTGGAAAAATACCCCGCTGCCCCGCGCCGCATCCGTCAGCGCCGCTTCGCGTGCACGGAGCTCGGCTTCCAGCGCCGCCAGCTGCTCGCGCATTGGATCCACCTCCGGCGTATCTTCCTCCGGCAGTCCCATACGCCCCTCGCGCTGCGCCTTGAGGATCGGCGTGCCAAGGTCGCCCGGCAGTGGCGGCCCGAGAATATCCTCCTCTGGTGGCAGCTCTCCATAAGACTTCGGCAGCGCAGCCAGGCCGTCCGCCTCCGGATTATGCCCAGTATTGTAAAGCTCGCGCGCAGGGCCGCCGGAATCGTCCTTCGGGCCTTGCAGGGCGAAGGCGAGCGAGCCGAGCACGATCGCGCTGCCGGTGCCGATGAGCACCATCAGCGCCCGTTTGGAGAACCGCTTGACGGGCCGGGGTTTCCCACGGATTTCCAAAGGCTGGGGCGCAGGGGAAGCCGCTTCCATCATGGCTTCGTGCTTCCAAGGTCGTTACGCCCAATCTTCACGACATCCTGGCGCTTTTCGCCGAGGCGGAGTTCGGCGCGGGCGAACAGGCGGTCGACGACATAATAGTCGCCGGACATGCGGTAGTTGACGAGCTGGGACTTGCCATCCCGCCCGATGACAAACAGGGCCGGGGCCTCTCCCTGGTCGAGCCGGGCCGGGAATTGGATATAGACTTTGCGGCCATCATCGAACACTTGGATAGGCCGCCAGTGCGGTGCATCGCCATCAATGTCGTACCGAAACTTGAGCCGGTCGAGTTGCAGTCCGGCAGGCGACGACGATGCTGCAGCCCGCGCCGTGCCCGAACTTGCGACCCGCGTCACCAATTGCTGGTCGGCATAGCGCCAGGAGACCGCCGCCATATAGGTTTCTTCGAAGGCGCGGAGTTCGAGATGGTAAGCTCTCAAACTCGTCGTGATGATGAGATTGGTCTTGAGGCCGGCCTGCGTCGGCTTGATCAGGATATGGGCCTGCGCCTCCGTGCCGGTGCCCGAGACCGTGTCCCCCAGAACCCAGCGGACCGTGTCGCCGGCCGAGACGGAGACCAGTTCCTCGCCGGGCTGGAGGACGATGTCGGTCACCTGTTCCGGCGCGCAATAGACCTGATAGAGCGCCCCGACGGTATAGGGATAGACCTGGATCGCGTTCAGGTAATTGTCGAGCGAGGGTTCGATGGCCGCCTTGCCGTTCGCCGCCTCGATGGCCTGGTAGGGTTTGAGAGACGGCACTTCCGTCTTCGTAGGCATCGGCTTCAATTGTCCGGGCACCGCGCCTGACACAATGGTCGGCGTGTAGGTGCGATAGACGACCGGGTCCGGTGCGGGCTCCGTGTCCGCAACTTCTGTCTCGTCTACGTCCGGAGCGAGATAGAGGTCTTCGACATAGTCGGGCTCATCCAGCGTGATGTCGGGACCGCGCGATGTAGGCAGAGTTTCGCATGCCACCAAAGAAGACGAGGCAAGGAGGATCAGGGCAAGGCGTTTCATGGGGTTAAGCTCCTATTGATGGTCTTTCGACCAGTTGAGGCCGTGGACGTAGAGGCCGAGGGGGTTGGCCCTTAAGGCCTCTTCGGTGCGGGGCGGATCGATGACGATCGAGAAGACGCCCGTATGCGTCGACTGGCCGGTCTCGGTGCCGTTGCGGTAGGCAGTCTCGCGCCAGCGCACGGTGAAGCTGTCGTCCGAGGCGCGCACCACACTCGTCACATCGACCGAGACCGAGCGTCTGCCGACTTCCGCAAACGGATCATTGTCACGGGCATAATCGTTGAGCGTCGCGGCGGCCCGGTCGGTCGCGTAGGCATAGGCCTTCAGCCAGTTCTGGCGGACGACGACCGGATCGATGGAGATGGAGCGCGTGTTCTTGACGAACTCGGCGAGGTGATAGGCGATCTGTGCATCGGTCGGCTCATAGCGCCCGTCGGCGGGCCCGACGGCGCGCACGGCGCCCTCGCCGGTCAGTTCGACGACATAGGGCGTGACGATGGACTGGGTCGAGCGCCAGACAAGTCCGCCAGCCAGCACGAAGGACAAGGCTAGGCTCCCCAGTGCCGCGAGCCGCCAATTGGCAGCCTGGACCCGGGCCGAGCCGATCCGGTCGTCCCAGGTCTGCGCGGCGCGCTGGTAGGGTGTCACCGGTTCCGGTGTCTCGCCATAGCGGGTGGAATTGCGCTTCCAGAGCATTGCTTAGTCCTCGTCTTTTTTGAGTTCGATTGATGTGCCGCCGCCCGGCCGGTCGCCGTCGCGCACGGCTGCGGCGGCCATCATGCCGGCATCGCGGGTCGACTGGTCGCGCCTTATGCGCCGGGCCCAGTCGGGGGATGCGTTGGGACCACCTGCGGGCACCGCATTGGGCGCGCCGGTCCCGCCCGTCGCCGCAAAAGCGGCCCGCGCGCCTGCCTGGTGCCGCTCGCCGGGGGATCCGAAAGCGCGCCGGGCAAAGTTGCGGGCCCCGGAGGCTGCTGCGCGGACGCCGGCGCCAGCAACCCCGCTCATGCCGGCCATCGCAGCCCCTGCGCCGGTTTTGCCGGAGGCGGCGGAGTTCATCTGGTAGGCGGTCCGGGCGCCGCCCGTCATGGAGGCCGCCGCGCCAACGGCGCTGCGGGCGCCACCGGCTGCGGCTCCGATACCGGACTTGGCAAGGCTTCCGCCTGCGACCGTACCGGCCGCAACGCCCGCGGCCGTGCCGATGGCGGCCCCGGCTCCCAGTTGCGGAGCGCCGGAAACGAGCCCCGTGGCGATACCAGGACCGAACAGGCCAAGGGCCAGCATGGCGAGCGAGCCGAGGATGACGGAGGCGGCCTGTTCGAGCGTCACCTCGTCCGGCTGGAAGGTGGACGTGATGGACGAAAAGATGGTCGAGCCGATGCCGACAATGATGGCCAGCACCATGAGTTTGATGCCGGACGCGATGACATTGCCAAGGACTTTTTCGGCGAGGAACGAGGTCTTGTTCCAGAGCGCGAACGGGATCAGCACGAAGCCGGCCAGTGTCGTCAGCTTGAACTCGATGATGGTGACGAAGAGCTGGATCGCGAGAAAGAAGAAGGCGAGCAGCGTGATGATCCAGGCAAGGAACAGGACCGCGATGATGACGAAGTTTTCGAAGAAGGCGAGCGGGCCGGTCAGCTTCTCGATTTCGTCGAGGAGGGGCAGGGCCGCATCGAACCCTGTCGCGGCGACGAAGCCCGGCTTCATGATGTCCTCGGCGGTGATCGTGCCGCCGGTCGCGTTCAGCCCGAGCTGCGCAAAGCTTGTGAACACAATGTCCGACAGGAGCGCGAAATTGCCTAGGATCAGGGCGAAGGCACCGACATAAAGGACTTTCTTGAGGAACCGCCCGACAATGTCCGTATCCGGACTCATCGCCCAGAAGAGGCCTGCCAGGGTAATGTCGATCGCGATCAGCGCGGAGGTCAGGAAGGCGACATCCGGCTGCAGGAGCCCGAACCCGCTGTCGATGTATGCGGAGAAAGTTGCAACGAACTGGTCGATGACGCCAAGGTCTTCCATCTCCCTAATCCCTCGTATAGGCGACGCCGTCACCGACGAAGCGCTTGTGACGGATACGGGCCTGTTCCTCGATGGCGGCCCGGCGCGACTCTTCCAGCGCCACCATCCGGTACTGCGCCGCCATCAATTGCTGCATCTGCATCTGCTGCTCGACCGAGAGGGCCACGAGCTGGTTGCCGGCCTGCGCGACAGACAGGTTCCCCGTTGCGGCCTGGCTCTCGCCCACAAGATCCGTCAGCGTCTCGCGCGACTCCGCAATCGAGGTCACAATCCCCGACTGGACCTGGATCGAGGCGCGGAATGCGTCCCGGCTGATCCGCCACTGGTCTGTGGCTTCGGCGACAATCTCTTCATTGCTGAGGTCTTCATAGGAGTCCGGGAAGGCTTCTCGGTACTGGCGTTCGCTCTTCTCGACCTCATAGGTCACCTCACCCGCTTCCCTCATCAGCGTGTCGATCCGTTCGAGCAGGCGTTTCAGATGTTCGATTGAGGCATAGTCGAGCCGCTTCAGGTCTTCGGCCTGGTTCACCAGCATCTGCGCTTCATGCTGCAGCTGCTGGATCTGGTTGTTGATCTGCTCCAGCGTGTGCGTGGCGGTCAGGATGTTCTGGACGAGGTTGGTCGGATCGATCACGACATCCCCGACGCCGAGCAGGGCGTGTGCCGATGGCGCGGCCAGTCCAAATGTAGAAACAGACCCCAGCAGCAGGGCGATCATTCTGCGGCGCATGGCATCTCTCCTTCCGCTGCGATGAGATCTGCGGCCCAGTGAAGCTCGCGGGCTGCAAGCCAGGCCGGTGCGAAGCCTTCCGGACCAACTGAAGCAAGAATTTCGGAGATCAGTTTCTGGTCGGCTTTTGACCCGGCAGCGCAGAAGGCGAGGGCGACCGGACCAAGATCCAGATCGAACAGGCGGTTGCCGTCCGGCGTCTGAACATAATAGTCCTGCTTCGGCGTTGCCCGCGCGATCAGTTCGACCTGGCGGGCATTGAGTCCGAACCCTTCATACGCTGCGCGCTGCGAGGGTTCCTCGGCCCGCGCATTGGCAAGGAAGATTCGGGTCGGCGCGCTTTCGATAAGGCTGGGCGCAATGGCGCTTGCCGCGATGTCCGACAGGCTCTGCGTCGCGAACACGACGGATACATTCTTCTTGCGGAGCGTCTTCAGCCAGTCGCGGAGGCGCCCCGCAAACATCGGATGGTCGAGGAACAGCCAGGCTTCGTCGAGGATGAGCAGCGTCGGCCTTCCATCGAACCGGGCCTCAAGCTTCGCGAACAGGTGCGCCAGCACGGGTGCGGCGAGCCGCTTGTCCTGCATCAACGCGTCCATCTCGAAACAGAGCATGTCGCCTGTTTCGAGGCGGTCCTCATCGGCATCAAGCAGGGCGCCGTAGGGTCCGGCCAACGAATAAGGTTCGAGCGCCTGCCGGAGGTCCGGCATCTGGAGGAGGGCCACGAGACCCGTCAGGGTACGCTGGGAGGCAGGAGCTGCACCGAGGCTCTGCAGGGCTGTCCAGACGGCCTGCTTCACCTCCGGCGTAACCGTGACACCTTCCTGCTCGATCAGCCCCAACACCCAGGCCTGCGCCGCAGCCAAACCGGCTTCGCTGTTCGCGTCTTTCAGCGGCTGGAAGGCAAGGTCCCCATCAAGGCCAAGATCATACCAGGTTCCACCGAGCGCCAGCGTGGCGCAGCGCGCCGAAGCGCCCTTGTCAAAGACAAACACCTGAGCGTCCGGATAGCGGCGGAACTGCAGCGCCAGGAGCGACAGCAGCACCGACTTGCCGGCCCCGGTCGGTCCGACCACCAACATGTGCCCGACGTCGCCCTGATGTGTGACCAGCCGGAACGGTGTCGAGCTTGCCGAGCGCGCCATCAGGAGCGGGGGGCCGGAGAGATGGGCATTACGTTCAGGCCCTGCCCAGAGCGAAGAGAGCGGCGCCATATGAGCGAGATTGATCGTGTTCAGCAGCGGCTGGCGGACATTGGCATAGGCTTCGCCCGGCAGCGTGCCGAGCCAGGCTTCGATGGCGTTGACGCTTTCGGCAACGCAGGTGAATCCGCGCCCGCGGACCACGCGCTCGACAGCACGGATCTGATCCTCGGCAATTCCGGCATCCACATGCCGGACCACAATCGCCGTCGTGCAATATCCGAACGCGACATGACCCGCGCCCAAAGCCTGCAGGGCCTCGTCCGCATCGGCGGCCTGGTTGCCGGCGTCCGTGTTAAGCAGCGTGGCCGGCTCATTGGTGAGGATTTCACGGAGGTAGGAGGTGAGGGACCGGCGCTTCGCAAACCAGTTTCGGACGTAAGTGTTGAGTGTTTTCTCGGCGTCAGGCTTGTCGAGCGGCAGGAACCTGGTCACCCAGCGATAGGCGAAGCCGAGCTGGTCGAGCTCCGATAGGAGCCCCGGCTCACCCGTCGCCGGGAAGCCGTTGATGGTCAGGACTTTCAGCGCTTCTTCACCAAGGCGGGGCGAGAGCCCTCCGGTCAGGGAGGTGTCGACCAGGAGCGCATCGAGGCACATCGGCACGGATGGTGCCCGCACAGACTGACGTGCCGTGGAGATGCAGGCATGCAGATAGGTGAGCGTCTCGTCGTCGGTGAGGAACCGCGCCTCCGGCATCAAATCCGCCATCATGTCGCGTGCCCGGGAGGTCTCGGTTTCGAAATAGGTAAGATGTTCGCTCCAGAACGCCGCCGGGGCATCCGCTGGATCCTCGATGAAGAGCTGTTCGATCCGGGCCGTCCGGTCGGCCGGCGGCATCCAGGTTAGCGTGAGGTAGCAATCCGTCTCGAAATGCCGGCCTGCCTCCTTGAAGGCTGCGCGGCGTTCTTCATCCACCAGCCAGGCCGCCGGATCGCGCCAAATGCCTTCGGGATAGATGACCGAGGGCCTGCGGTCGGCCTCGATGTGGAGCGCCCAGCCGGACCCGAAGCGGCGGAGGAGATTGTTCATGCGTGCGGTGACGGTGACCAGTTCTTCCGCCGTCGAACTTTCGAGGTCTGGGCCGCGATAAGCGATGGTACGCTGCAGGCTGCCATCCTTGTTGAGGACAATGCCGGGCGCGATCAGGCAGGCCCATTTGAGATGGTCTGCGAGCGAAGCCGGGCGGGCGCGGTATTCACGAAGGTTCAGCATGCGTAATAGGCTTTCTGGCGGATGTGCCGGATCAGCACCTCGGTGAATTGCGGATCGCGCTTTGCGGCGTAGACGCAGATGCCCTGCGCCACGATCCAGAAGACGAGCCCCACGACCCAGAGCTGGAGGCCGATGCCGAGCGCGGCCGCCAGCGTGCCGTTGACGATGGTCGCAAGCCTTGGTGCGCCGGCGAGCAGGATCGGCGCCGTGAGCGAGCGATGCACTGGCACACTGTAGCCTGGTGGCAGGGGCGAGACTTCTGCCATCAGAGCGTTGCCCCGCCGCCGAAGGAGAAGAAGGAGAGGAAGAACGAGGTCGCGGCAAAGGCGATGGACAGACCAAACACGATCTGCAGGAGCTTCCGCATCCCGCCGCCGCTCTCGCCGAAGGCGAGGCCGAGACCCGTCAGAATGATGACGATGGTCGCAAGGATCTTGGCGACCGGGCCCTCGATGGATTCGAGGATCGATTGCAGCGGGGCTTCCCAGGGCATGCCGGACCCGGCCGCATGGGCGGGGAAGGCAATTGCCGCGACTAGCAAACTCAGGCTGATGCCCTTGATCATGTCTCTGTTCATTGGGTGGGTGTCCTTTCAGGTGCGGTTGAGAGAAGCGGTTCAGAAAAAGGCAGGCTCGGCAGGACGAGCTGCAGGTCCGGCTGAACGGGGACGAGGTCGTAGCCGCCGCGTCCGAGACCGTTCATGCGCGCGACCGTCTCGACCCGGTGCCGGCCGGCGTGCCGCGAGATGTAGACGACGCAGTCGATCGTCTCGGCGATCAGATCATGCGGCACCTGGGCAGAGGCCTCACCGATCAGCTGCTCGAGCCGAGAGAGGCCGCCGAGGGCAGAGTTCGCGTGCAGGGTGGCGATGCCGCCCGGATGGCCGGTATTCCAGGCCTTCAGCATGTCGAGCGCCTCGGCGCCCCGGACTTCGCCGATGATGATCCGGTCGGGACGGAGGCGCAGGGTCGAGCGGACAAGGTCGGCGAGCGTCACCGAGCCCGGCTGGGTGCGCAGCTGCACCGAATCCTCAGCTGCCGACACAAGCTCGCGCGTGTCTTCGAGAATGACGAGCCGGTCGCCGGTCTTTGCGATCTCGGCGAGGAGCGCATTGGCAAGCGTCGTCTTGCCGGAGCCGGTGCCGCCGACCACGAGGATGTTCTCGCGTTCCAGCACGGCGCGCCGCAGGGCTTCGGCGTGATGAGCCGCCATGACGCCGGACGTGACGTAATCGTCCAATCCGATCACCCGGCCCGCGGGCTTGCGGATCGAGAAACATGGTCCCGGCGATACCGGCGGCAACACGCCCTCGAACCGCTCCCCGCCCATCGTCAGTTCGGCAGAGACAATCGGTGAGGCCGCATCCGCGCGCCGGCCCATATGGCTCGCAACCAGGCGGATGACGCGCTCGGTATCGGCGGGAGAGACCACACCGGTCTCCGTTCGCCCAGACCCATGCCGCTCGACCCAGAGCTTGCCATCGGGATTGATCATGATCTCGACCACGGTGGGGTCATCCAGCGCCGCGACGATCTCGTCGCCGAGCGCCGTCACCAGCATGGCGCGGGTCCGCTGAAGGCTTGCGGCATCACGCATCGGCCCGCTCCTCAGTCAAAGATCCAGCATCGCTTTCGAAGCTGGCCGCTTCCGCCGTCACGTCCTCGACCGCGTTCTGGAGAATGCGCTGTCCGGACCGGAGGGCCTCGGCGACCTGGCGCACGAAGAGATCGAACCGGAGATCGCCCTTGGCGCGCGCCGCTTCCACCTGGTTCGCCGGCACCGGCGGGGTCACCGTCAGGAAATAGTGCACGAAGGTCGCGAGCGTTTCGGCAAGGACAAGATTGTCCCGCTCGATCCGCCCGAACTGCCGCGTCAGCCGGTCCAGCCGGCGGTTGATGGCGGCCTCGCGCTGATTGTCCGCCTCGCCGGAGAAGTAGGCGACGAGCGCCCGGTCGACGATCGCGCTTTCAGAGAGGCCGGGGCGTTTCGCCATGGCCTGCAGCCGGTGATGCGTCTCGGGTGAGATATAGGGCTGGATACGGGGTTTCATTGGCCATTCCCTGTCAGATCAATGCCGGTTGCCTGTTCGAGACTGTCGGCCTGTACGAGGGCGTCGAAGAGGCTCGGCTGTGGCGCGCCGCGTGACCTTGATTGCGACTTGCCGGTCCTGGTGGGCGCAGAGACCTGCGCGCGATCCCTGGCGGCATCGCGTGCCTTCTGAGGCCCAAGGCCGTCACCATCGGGCTCAATTTCCGAGGCTTGCATCAGGCCTTCATGGATCGACCGGACTTGCCGGCCCCAATCATCCGTCCGGGCATTCTGAATACAGGCCGCGAATTCCGGCGCATCCTTCAGCCGCTCGGTGAAGTTCTGGTCTTCATAGTAGCGCAGCTTCATTGCCCGCACGGGAGGTGAGCCCGCGACGAGCACCAGCTCCTGGTCGGCGGGCAGCTGCATCACTTCGCCGGGTGTTAGCAATTGTCGGGCGGTTTCCTGACGAGACACCATCTTGTGCGAGAGCCAGGGCGCGAGCCTGTGTCCTGCATAGTTCTTCATCGCGCGCTGTTCGGTCTTGGTCCCGAGCGCATCAGAAATCCGCTTGGCCGTCCGCTCATCATTGGTCGCGAACGCGACCCGCACATGACAATTGTCGAGGATCGCATTCGAGGGGCCGTAGGCCTTTTCGATCTGGTTGAGCGATTGCGCGATCAGAAAGGCCTTGAGGCCATAGCCTGCCATATAGGCGAGCGCGCTCTCGAAGAAGTCGAGCCGGCCAAGGGCAGGGAACTCGTCCAGCATGAACAGGACACGCCGGCGGGACTTCGGTTCCGCCACCGACACCTGCGGCGCCAGTAGACCGCAGGCACCGAGAATATTGAGAGCCAGCGACTTGCCGCGCGCAAGCACAGACGGACGAGCGTCCAGATGTTCGGTCAGGCGCCGGCCCACCTGGTTCAGGATGAGGCGCATCAGGGGCTTGGTCCGCGAGAGGTCCGAGGGCGGCACGACCAGGTAGAGCGACAGTGGCCGGTCGCCGGACACAAGGTCCTCGATCCGGAAATCGCTCCGCGAGGTCACTTCCGCGATCACCGGGTCGCGATAGAGCGACAGGAAGCGGAGCGCTGTGGAGAGCACGCCGGAGAGTTCGTTCTCCGACTGGTTCATCAGCTCGCGGGCCGTCTCAGCGACCACGGGATGAACCTTCGGTGCCTCACCCGTACCGAGATGATTGGTCCGCAGCATGATCGACAGGGTCGTACGGAACGTCCGGTCCGGATCGGCAAGGAAGCTCGCCACCCGCGCCAGCGTTTTCTCCCGTTCGGCATAGAGGACGTGCAGGATGACGCCGACGAGCAGCGAGTTCGCCTTGTCGACCCAGTGCCCGAGATCGCCGAGCTTGCCCTGCGGGTCCACGAGGATGTCGGCAATGTTCTGGACGTCCCGAACTTCGCAAGGCCCCTTACGTACTTCCATCAGCGGATTGAAATGCGCCGACGCGACATCGGTCGGATCGAACCGCAAGCAGTGAGAGAACTCCGAGCGCCAGCCGGATGTCAGCTGCCAGTTCTCGCCCTTGATGTCATGCACCAACACTGAATGCGGCCACGACAACAGCGTCGGGACGACAAGGCCAACGCCCTTGCCGGACCGTGTCGGCGCAAAGGCCATGACATGGTCGGGTCCGTCATGGCGGAGATAGGAGCCTTGGGCCTGTCCGAGAAAGACGCCGGCAGGTTTCAGCAATCCGGACTTGCGCAGATCCCTGCCTTCGGCCCAGCGTGCCGAGCCGAAGGTTGATACCCGCTTGTCCCACCGCGCCCGGAGGATCGATCCGGTCACCGCAATCACGATGGCGGCAACACCGCCCGAACCGGCAATCAGCCCGCCCCGGTCGAACACATCCGGCGCATAGGCATCGAACGAGTACCACCAACCGAAGAAGGCCCACGGCACATAGACCGGCATGTCCAGGATGACGAAGAGCGGCTCGCCCAGACGGGGCGACCAGCCAAGCGACCAGGCCGCCCACTCGGTCGCGCACCAGAGCGCCACCAGGACGACAAGCAAGACGAGGATGATCTGCCAGAAGAGGTTCGTGCCATGTTTCATGACACTGAATCTGGCCAATCAGCCTCTCAGTCTCCAGAGAGGGAATTGGGGGGAATTTGTAGGGTGTTCTGAAGGTTGATGTGTCGCCAAGTAGGTGGGTGAGGTTCTAAGAAGAATGCGTAGGCATTAGCAGAATCCAAGAGCAGACATAAACGAGGAATTCAGTAATTCGTCGCGTCAGTCACTTCTTCATAATATCGCGTTGCAGAAAGCTTAGCCGGAAGCAGCGTAAGAGTTAGTTTGAAACCAGGGCACTCAAATTCTGGACTATTCGTGATCGGGTCTGATTCACGGAAACGGACATGCTTTCCGAAATTATTCTTACAACCTGTGATACATCGCCAGGCGCGATAGGGTTCTGCCCTCGTTTGACAAAGGGGCCGTCTGTCTCTGTCAATATTCTAGATGGTGGGATTTCACGTAGTATTCGAAGCCCGCTCTCCGTTGAGAGCATTGCCTCGTTCACGGAAAAAAAGCAGCCTCGTTCAACTGCGCGGCGCACTTCGCTATTCGTCCCAGTAAACCAGTGCAAGACGGCGCGGCCCCGATCTGGCGGCAGATATTCATCAAGCATGTCCAAGACTGGCTTCGTTGCTCTAACGCTGTGCAAACTCAGGATCTTGTCGCCTAGCTCCGCGCAGGCTCGAAGAATTTTGCCCAAGACGGACTGCTGCAGCTCGAAAGATCGATAGTGTGCTGGCCCGCGATCAAGTCCGATCTCTCCCACGTACCGCGTCTGCGGCAGGAGTTTCTCGAACAGGTCGATTTCTAGGTGCCGATCAGCGACGAGCTGTGGGTGTAGACCGAGTCCAACTCTTACGAAATTGCTTCCTGCGGACAGTTCGACATTCCTTTCAAATGCCTTTGGAGTCGTCGTAACTGCTAAGGTCGCGACACGCTGACGTTCGCAGGCTGCGATTGCTCGCGCAAGGTCGGGATAGAGGTCGAGGTGCGCATGGAAATCCACGTAGTCAGGTCGCATGGTCAACCGCCCGGCCGTGCTCGAACACCCTTAAGGAGTTCTGCGACTTCAAGGACACCGCGTCGGAACACGTCGGCGTAGTCCGGTATTTCGTCCGGCTCTTCGTAGAGCGGACCAGGCTTGTGGACAAGTATCTTCGCGAGACCCGGCTTCGCCCTGATCCGCTTGGCCATCAGCTGGAAGGATCGGACGTGCTCTCCTTCGGGCTGGTCGGAGGCCAAAATATGTCCCTTCAGATTCTTTACCATGTAGAGCGTCTGATCGTCGCCATCGAGACCGACTTCGAGCGAGGCTCTACGGATCAGGCACGGGACGCAATACCCGCAATGCCGAGGGGAGAGCTTCTTGTAACGCGCCTTCGCCGGGGACGAGCAAGACATGGAGTTCGCCACGATCTTCTCAAGGAATGGTTTGTCGGCGCAGTTCGCAACCATCTCGCCCTTCGTCATGTGCCTGTACGGGTTGTTCAGCGCGACATCGACCGCGAGGGCGTCGATTAGCCTCTGCATGCTCGCGATGAAGTGTGGATGCGCCGTCCGCGTGCTCAACGCCCCAAATCGAAGGGGATCAAGGGGCACGTTGAGCGCGATGAGGCCGTTCTCCGGTATGTCGACCGTGGTCCGTCCATCGATCGCCGACGCTGCCAGCGTCGCCAGCGAATAGAAGAGGAAGGATCGTCCCCGCTGGGTGTTCTCCGTCTCCCCGGTGGTGAGATGGTGCTTGTCGAAACCGAGCCGCACCCGGAGACTCTTGAAAGCCTCTTTGCCGAACCGGGCTTCCAACCGGTCGATGATGTAGGCTTGCGCCTTGGCAGTTTCGCTGTCCCAGTAATGACTGACAAACAGCGGGCGTTCACCGTCGCTCAGGAGGTCGACCGCACCGATGAGACTGTCCAAACCGCCGGACAGGAGGCTGACCTTTGTCAGCCCGTCGATCGCCAAGCGTTTCGGAGCGACAGCGAGGGTTCTGGTCCTCTTCGTCCTGTCGCGGAAGAAGACACGCCACCGATCCCCCGAGAGAAAGCGCAACATCGACTCAATAGAACTCGTGCTCGCCGTCCAGGCCGCAGAGGTGGACACCGGGATGTAGAGATCGATCTCGCGGGTCCAGCCATCTTGTGCATTCAACGTTCGGGAAACTCTCGTGTCTCCGGCGTTGACGAGCGCCGCGAGGACGACGAGGTCAATGGCCCTCTCCGAAGGTTGCAGCCCGAGGGAGGCGAGTTGGTCTAGCGCGTGACCGATACCGAAGCCCATCCGCAGGTCACCGTCCAAGAAATCGATCTCGAATACGTCAGAGTCAGGCTGGACCAAGTTGATCTTGCCCTTGTCGTCGGGACCAAGCCGACCGATCAGACTGAACCTCCTCATCCGTCGTCTCCCAAGGCCTCGACCAGATCGAGTGCTGCGCCGTAGAGGTCGTCGACGAAGTTATCGATGGCGGCCGCATCCAGGTCGCTCAGAGCGGTTCCGCGCGCATCGAACTCATCGCGCACACAACCTTCGACGAAGTCATGCAACATGGCTTGTGCGCGTTCGACGCCGCCGATGTCAGAAGGCGCCGCTATGGCGTTGGTCCCTACCTCATTGAGAATTTTGCCTTCGATCGAGCGGCTCACCACACCGATGAAGAACTCGCGCAAATCGTCTGCGGAGAGCTCATCGAAGTTCCCGACACCCGCGGCGGCCAGGTCGGCGACCGTTTCAAGCATCGCGTCCCTCGCGATCGCTTCGTCAATGGTGCCACCTGCAGGACACAGCATATCCGTCAAAGCGACGAACACATCCTCGGCGGGAGCCCCCGCCATGCCCTCAAGGTTGAACCGCCTCAGCGCCTCTGCCGGACCCTGATTGACGAAGTTCCTGGCGAGACCGGCGACGCCGCCTGCCACGGCGCGGGAGTTTGGCATACGGCTCGCCGCAGCACGTCCGCCACCGCTCGCACTTACATATCTGCCCGCGCCTCGTCGCAAGGCTCGCTCATCGGATGTTCGCGCCCCCCTCGTTATGTTCCCGCGCGCGCCACCCAGGCCCGAACTCGCCGGAACGGCAGGTATGGGCGGGTATGCCTGAGCCGGTGTCGCCCCGGCCGGCGCCTCCCCATTTTGATCCGGTCCGCCGGTCCCGTCGCCGTCTGCGGAGTCCGGCTGGGCATTGTCGGGCGCGGCCGCGGGCGGCGACGCGGGCTCATCGACCCAGCTCGGAACCAGACCGTTTTTTGAACCGCCGAATGTTCCGGACGTTCCCATCAGCTACGCTTCCGCTTGCTGGTTAGTTTCATCGCCGCGCTCGCCGCCGCCTTTAGCGGCTTGTTATCATCCTGATCGGCCCACCCCTTGAGAGTCGTCGCAAAGTCCGAAGCTACGTCGGTTTCGCTGAAGACTGATGCCCAGCCGCTGACCGCCCAAGGGCCGAGTTTGGACACCGGAAGATCCTGCACGAAAGAGAGCAACGGCCTCTGCAGGAAGGGATGCTGACGCGCCATCTCGGCCAGCCCCTTCACGCCCACGGGTTCCTGGACCAAGTCCTCAGCATCTCGCACTTTGGCGCGTAGCGCATCGAAGACCTGTTCCGCTTCAATCGACTGAAGCCGAGCAACTTCCGCCGCAGCCTGCTTCACCTGTAGCGGTGAACCTTGAAGCTTGGCGACGAGTTCGTCCAGTTCGCCCAGGGATGTCACCGCGCCAAAGACGCTTCGCCGGTCTCGAGTTACGAAGACGTATGGTCTGAGATCGTTTTCAGCGAGCGGCGGATCAATGGCCGCCCACTGCTTCGCCCATTCTATGTTTGGCCAATCGGGCAACGAAGTCTCCGTGAGCGGACCAGTCGTTTTTCCGTCAGCCGACTTCGTCTCCAGGCCGGAGGGACGGGCCGCGACCACGGCTTCGAGTGCCGCGAGTTCCTCCGACGCCCCGGTGTTCGCGGAGCCGCGCGCCATCGCGTCGTAGAGCTCAGGGGCGAAGCGTTCTGCGAGCATGATCTTGGCGAGTACCGAGATGTTCAGTTCATCGCGGAAGCCGCGCTCCTCCGCGATAGCCAGACGAAGCATCATCGTATTGATGAAGCGCTTTATCTGCCTCGGGTTACCTCGCGCGCCGTCCGCCAGGATCGGAGCGATCCGCCCGGCCAACTCCATCGCTCGCTCTACCTCGACCGGCACGCCGCCTAAAGCCTGCTCGACCGCCTTCCGGTCGAGGCCGGGGCCTTTCCACGGGCGGCGCAGTACCTCGCGCGCCAGCGCGGTCAATTTCTGGAACTCGTCAGAATCCTCGCCAAAGGCGTTCAGCACCAAGAGCAGCGTTACATAGATCCGCGTCTCGGCATATCCGAGCGAGGGCAGACGGAACGGGACCTGGATCAGCTTCTCCAGGTAGTTGCGAGCATAGGAGGCTGGACCGGTAGCCACGGGCAGGTCCGGGAAATGTTGCCGCACGGCGTATTCGATCATTCCCTCATCCGCCCCGATGACGAAGGCCGCTCGTGGTACGAACAGGAACAACCTGATCGCCTCCAGCGTCTCGATCGCAATTTTCGGGAGACAGCGGTCGAGGTCATCGACAAGGACCACCAGGCGATCGATCTCGGCGTCCTGTAAGAGTTTGGCAAACTCCTCCCGGAAAGCGTGCATCTGTTCAGGCGCGCTGTCTTCAGCGACTTCGCGCAAGTACTCGTCGGAACCCTTGACGAGCGCGGCCAGATTCTCCGGAGATACGTCCTCGGCGCCCTTGCCAAGGAGAGTTCGCGTGGCTTCGCCAAGATCCTTGATCGTTTCGGGATGAGGAATCCCGGTGGCCAGCGTCAAGCCATACGCTCCCGCCTTGCGCGCGAGCTTCATCCAGTCGACCCGCCTCAAGACCTTCTTTGCCTGCTCAGCAACTTTCTGAGACATGGGCCGCTTGCGGCGCAGTTCCTCGACGATCATTTCGATCAGGACCGCCTTTGCGTCCTCGAAGCCCTGGAACAGCCAGCCGTTGAACCGCACACAGAGCACGCGGTCGTTGTCAGAAAAGGCCTCCTCCACCATCATCAAGACACTGGACTTGCCGGCGCCCCAATCACCGTGGACGCCTACGCTCAGGGGTTCATCCGACTTCTCGCTTACCAAGCGGACTACAGTTTTGGCGATCGCCTCATAGTACAGCAGGTCAACTGCAGTCTCATTGTCCGCAACGATCATTGGGGCGCGCCTTGTCATAGAGCGTCGATAGATTTGAACTCAACTTTTCAGAGAACCACGCAATTTTGTTTCGTACAATAAGTCAAGTTGGCGCCCAAGTAGAGCTGACTCATCTTTTGTTGGCCCGTTCAGAGGCTGCAAAATGCTGCGACTTTACAAACTAGAGCTCTCTAGCTGTCGGATGCTCAGTTCCGGGCGCCCCATTTGCACGCTTAGCGAACGTCAGCTTTGAGCGCAAAAGCCAGCAACAGGAAATTCGTGCATGCGGTTGAAACATGACCTTCAATGGGTGACTCGAGAGGCAGCTCAATTTCCGCTGATGAATTGAATGTTGTGAAACAATTTGCGCCACTTATCTTGGGGATCCGAAATGATAGAGTATGCTGTTTTAGGTGGCCCAGACGCCACGCAACACGACATCGATGACTTTGTGCGACTCGTGCGAGAAGGAGAGGCGGTGGCGGAGCATTACGTCCGCCAAGGCATTCAGCGCAAAGGCGCCAAGATGGTGCTGGCGAGGATCGAGGATCAGGTTGTCGGGGTAGCTGCACTGAAAGTCCCTCTGAAAACCTATCGGGACGGAATTGCGAGTGCCGCGAAGTCGGGGCATCCGATTCCTGAAGATAAGTACCCGTTTGAATTAGGTTACGTAGCGGTTCACACCAATCACGAAGGCAAAGGCATCGGGAATGCCTTAGTGGCAAGTGTTATCGCTCTATCTGGTGGGCACGGGCTCTTTGCCACTACCAGTCATCCGGCAATGAAGAAGAGCATTTTGCCGCGGGCAGGATTTCAGCCAGTGGGAACTTCCTGGGCGAATGCCCAAAATGAATCGCTGCAATTGTTCATTTTTGGTACCTGACAAAGCGCATTGCCGAAGACATTCACCACTCATCGGCCGCTCCGAACCTACACATAGCTCCCAGAAGATCCGCCTATCGCGGAAGCTCAATAATCTCGTCGTCTGAAAACCACTTCTTGTCCAAGAAAGTCTGCCTGATCGCTTCTGGCTCATCACTGTAGATCACTAGCGAAAGACTCTCTTCGGCGCGCGTACAAGTCACGTATAGAAGCCGACGTGTTCGATCAAATGAGGTCTCTTTTCCCGCAGCTGCATTGTCTTTGTCTGACTTGGTCGGCGGTTTTGCGCCAAAGAGCTTTTCATATGCCGCGGCGGCCTTGAACCGGAGGTCCTGATCATCGGCGATCACCATTACTCTTGGAAACTGTAGTCCCTTCACCCCTTGATGGGTTCCAAACCGACTTTCATCAGCGGCGTAATTTCTGTAGATCGGGATCTCGGAAAACCGTATACTGAGGAATTGTCGCCACGCCCTTATTTGCGCGTCTTCTTCTATTTCGCCCTCCAAAAGTGGCCCCAGGGCCAACGCCTCCGCCAAGGTATCCGGGACCGCAAACAACGCGGTATCAGCGATGCTATTGAGAACCTCACCGCAGGTCGGATCCTGCCCATCGGAAAAATGGGTCATGAGTGAGGCGACGGATTCTCGTAGCACTTTCATCGTTGCTTCGGATGCTGCGCTGGAAGTTTTGAGCGATTTTTGGTCGAGCACCGGGCTGTGAGTCCGCAGAATGCGCATGGCCTTGAATTGATCCTTGTTCTGCTGTGACTCGACTAACGGTAATATCCGCTCCGTAAAAAGACGCAGCGGAGCAAGTGTGCCGTCCTTAAAGCCGGTTTTGAGGTCGGACACGGGATCAATGGCAGCAAAGAGCGATGCAAACCCTAAACGCGCAGCCGCCATATGACGTTCCACAGTTAGCGTTTTCACTTCGTCCGGTACGCGCCAATTTTCATCGCCGGTTCTACTAGCCATATCGGCGCAAATCATGTTCTCAGCATCTAACTTATCAACAGTCGCGGTCGGCAGGATGTAAGCAATGGCGTGCCCACCCGCCTTGTCCTGTCGGGGGCGCTGAGACCAGCCGTCCACTTCGCTTCGAATTTTGTTCGCGAGTTGAATGATCCGTGCTCGACTGCGATGGTTCATCTGCTTTTCAGGCCTTTCCCATCGCTCTGGGATCGCTTCGGCGAGGTCCGCTTTCCCAATAGAGTAAATGCGCTGCATCGTGTCGCCAAAGAGCCCCAACGCGAAACGGTCCTTGTGGGTCTCTTCAAAAGCCAGGAGCGCATCAATGAATTCCACCATCGTATCCTGGCTTTCATCAATTAGTAGGAACGGATAGCGCGCAAAGATGATCTTTTGCAGTGTCCCCTTTGTCATCAGAAGCTCCGAACAGATCGAGATAACTTCTGGGTGGACCAGCGCATCTTTACCAAAATTGTCACCGTTCGGGTTGTAGGTGAAGGCCCTGATTGCTGTGAGTTCAGCAAGGCGTGCTTCTAGTGACGCAATCTCATGCCCATAATCCGCCTTTGACTTTTCAGTGCGCGCGCGAGACAGCTTGTCTCGCCTCTTCGCGATTTCATCCGGAATCTTCGCCGTCAACCAAGCACGGATGTCGTCTGTGCGACCTCTAATTAGCGTCCAGGCAAAGCTGTGGATGGTCGCGACATGAAAGATGGGTGAGTGAGCGACTCGTCTCAAGATCTCATCGCGTGCGGCATTGGTGAAAGTGACTACGCCAACTTGTCTCCCGTGGCGCGCAAGTTCGGGGCCGACCGTCTCCAGAATATGTTCGAGTGCGTCCTTAAGGGATCTCGTTTTGCCCGAACCGGCCCCGGCATATAGGAAGAAGCTCTTGGGGGCGTCCAGAGACAGGCAAGCTTGAATCAGCTCGTCGGCCGCGGCATCGAAAGTGTCATCATGGCGCTCAAGGTCCACCATCATCTCTTAGCTTCCGTGGATTTAGCCAATTGTTCTGCGAGCCACTTGAGACCGACATCGATATATGTTGGGGGTGCAAGGTTCTCGAATTCCTTGCTCGATAGGACATCCAGTGCGAAGGCTGCCTTTTGTGGGCGGTTTCTCAGGCGCTCATAAAGTCCTTTCGCGATATCCTCCGGGTTTCCCCCCTCTGAAATGATCTTTGCGAACTTGTTTGTCATCGCAACCCCGCTGAGGGTCGCCATTTTGGTGAGGTTCGAAAGCGCGAGCGCATCTTCGAACGTGCTCGGTATAACGGTCGCTGCATGGGAAGCGTCTGGATACGCCACTTCTATCGGGCGCTGATACACCGCGCCCACTATCCCGAATCCAACGCCAGCGAGCGTCGGTACGGCGGCCTCATTTATGAGTTCATCCATCCCGGCCTTTTTAGGCACCCAACTTTTTAGCACAGCGTTACCCGTTTCATAGCCCAAGCCGGGTTGAGGGCGAACTGACTTGCCATTCTCAGTTGGGTTGCTGGCGTCGAGATCAGAAATAATCAGGGTGGGAATCGACAGAACTTCGATTAGAGGCTTCAATCTGTGGGCATGACTGCCACCGACCTCGTGCAATGAAATGTATCGCTCAGCTAAGTCTGGATACCGATCACGGATAAAGTGAGGCACTAGGATCCGCTCGGCTGCGCCTTCTAACAAAATCACGCCGTCGGCGAAGAACAGATCACAATGGGTGGTCTTCAAATAGCGGCGTACAAACCGCGTCGTATCATCTTCCTTCCCGAACAGGGTGCTTAGATTCGCGACCACAGAAGTCGGAACGCCGCCTTCTGCCGCCGGGCGTCTTTTGAAGTAGCGGAGATGCCCAAAGTCCATTTCATGAGCTACGTGGCTAGAATGAGTGCTGACGATGAGCTGCGTTTGAAACGACTTTTTTTCGCGAAGCGCCTCATGGTTTCTCAGGACTTCATAGGCCTTGCGGATGAAGACCTGCTGCACCTGCGCATGCAAATGCGCCTCTGGTTCTTCGACCAGTATAAGTTGTAAAGGCTCAATCGCAGGGTCCGTATCACTTTTTGACTTCGTTGACAGCTTACCGACCCGCATCCAATCATCACGGTACCGCATCAGCTGGAATACCATTGAGATCAGATTCTGAAAGCCGAGCCCGCTGTAATCCTCAGGCAGACGAACTGCGTCGCCGCCCCCGCCAATGTCATATTGTACGGCGGAGGGGTGATTGAGACCATCAGTGGGTCTTATCCGCGTCGAGATGGATAGCGTCGGATTGGTCATTCCGGGATAACCGAGCGACTCCAACTCCTTTTTCGCAGACTTGAATCCCGCTTCCAAGCGGTCATCGAAGGTGGATTGCGCCAAATGAAATGCGCCGAGCGCTGAGACGTCCTCGTCGGTTGGATCCTTGTCTGGATCGAGATGACGCCTGTAATAAGCTTGCAGCTGGTTCGAAAGACGATACTGTGAGCCTGTTGGCGTCGTTGGAGCATTGTCACTTTCATCGCGCCGTGTCTCCGATGCATCTGAGAAACCGCGTTGAGCTCGAATTTCTCGGAGATGAATAAGCCCTGCAAATGGGTCCATGTCCAAGGGCGCACAATCGTCTGCAAGCTTTTGCGGTTTGGCACTATGATCGCTCTCTGGCACCACAACATGCTTGGGGTCGAGAAGGTAGGCCTCAAGTTTGAGTGGAAAGCGACGATCGAGATAGTCTTGAAGCGATTTCGGCCACAGCGAGAAACCTTCTGGCGGCGCTTCTTTACCTGATTTGTAGCTCGCAACACGCGTTTCCGCTGTTGCTCTGGCATCGAGGAAGTCGGTGACGAGCGATGTGAAATCCTGAGCTTCTAATCGTATGCGTACCCCGAGCTGACCGCTGTTCCAATCAAGACTCGGGATCAAATGTGCCACATGGTGAAGCTCGCCATCTTCGACTGATATCCAGACATCAAGGGCGGGCAACGAAGTGTTGAACGCTTCCGGATCGGGCGCGTCGTCTTCGGCAAGAGCTGACCAGCTGGCAGCAAGTTTCTCTAACTCCGTCCAATTCGAAGCCGTTATGTCCTTTGTTGAAAACCCGCCTTTGTCTTTCAGAAACTGGCGAAGCGCCACCATGGCGGAAGTCTTCCCGCTATTATTCGCTCCAACAAACAGTGTTTGCGTCTTTGCGATGTCAACGCGGGCTGCGTGGAGCTTTCGGTAGTTGCTGATTTCAACAAAGTCTATTTGCATCGTGTTTTTACCGCTACACCGTAAGGAACTTGCCCGTGAACAATCGCTCCAACTAAATCCTGAAACTGGCCATCGTGTCACTTAAAGCAAAGATCGTCAGGGCTCCATCTTAACTTGATATGCGGACGAAACTGCCGGTGGTCACTAATGCCCGCTCCCGGGATCAATCAGATATTCCAATTCTGCGCCCCAGTGTCCAAGAAATCCTCCCTCCGCGCACGACGCCGGACACCGCCATCCCGCGCCGCTGTTCCAGCACCTGTCGCCAGGGCACCATAGTAAAATCCCTCTGCCGTTCAATGACCGCAAATTTCCCGCTCACGCGCGAAACCGGCTCGCGATAGGTACCGTCGACATGACCGCGTTCCGGAGCCGGCGAATACGGCTTGCCGATCTCGTCACTCAGGGACCGGCCAGCCTGCGCAAGGTCGCGCTTCAACAGCTCTGATTTCTGTGTCGCAGATAGCCCTGTGTCTGAGTCCATCTTCATTCCGATACCCGCGAGAAACGCACGCCGCTTCACCTGCGCCTCAGCGACCTCCTGGCCAAACCCAAGCGGGACGCCGGATGCGGAAGGTGCCTCGTCCAGCCAGGTGACGCCCAGCGCTGCTTCCTGATCCTTCAGTCCAAGCTCAGATTGCACGAGCAATTGCGCCGACCTGATCCGTGTTTGTGTCCGTTCGTAGTCCTTCGCGCGATCCAGATAATCCGGTGGGATCTTCCAGTTCGCCTCAACCGTCCGCTCGACATGGCCAGCGCGCCTCAAGCCTTCCAGCCGTCGCACGTGCGCCGCGACAAATTCAGGACCCGATCTCGGGTCATCGGCCTGGTGCAGGCTCGCTGAATAGATCCCGGCATTCGCGCGTGCGATCCGATCAATCGTAAGGTCCGATGGCTTCGGCTCAACGTTTGGCGGCGACACGCTGACGATCGCGCCGCGCTTCAGTTCCTCGACTTCACCGGCAACACCGAGTTCGACAAAGACAGCGCGACCGTCGAGGCTGTCGATGATGGCGTAGGCCCGGTCATGTGCTTCGCCTGTGAGACCTGTCTGTAAAACCGCGCCTGTCACGCTGCGTCCGTCAGGATCGGACTTGTCGAAGATCGCGTCCGCATCCAGCCGCCGGTCTCCGCGTCCGGCGAGCGCGCGGTTCATCGTCTTGATGATGTCGTGCCGTTCGGACAGGTCTCGCAACACATCCCGGAAATTCTCCCGCATCTGCCAGCGTCCGGCGCTGAGTTTCTGGGCAAGCCCAAGCCGTTCCAGTGTCCGTAGCCGGGCGGCATGCAGGGTACGATAGTGTGAGGGGCTGTCCTTCAGCCGGAACTCCCCCTCAGGATTGATCTGCCGTGCGATGAAATGATCGATCCGCGTCACCCGTTCGGCGGCAACTTCGGCGTTGAGTTTTCGCTCCCGTTCAAGCCGGGTTTCCGGACCAAGTTCCAGCGTGACCAGGTCCTCCGCGCGCTCCCGAATCCCATGAGAAATGTACGCCCGTGGAATGACAAGATCCGAGCCATTGTCGCGGCGTCCCCGGATCACCAGGTGCGCATGCGGCCGGCCCGTATCATGGTGCACCGCGCCGACCCATTCGAGCCGCGTGCCGAGATCGGATTCCATCTGCGAAACGAGATCACGGACGAAAGGCTTGAGATCCGCCATTTCCGCGCCGTCCTCCGGCGAAACGATGAACCGGAAATGATGCCGGTCATCGGCTATGGATTTGGTGAGATCGGAAACGCCCGCATCCTCGCTCATGGCGTCGAAGAGTTTGCCGCGATCCTTCTCTTCAAGGGCTGCGTCCCGGCGGATGTATCCGATGTGCGCGGCGAGTGCTGCTGCGCTCGACGCCGACATGCGCACGATGCGCGCCTTGACGATGACGCGCCTCTGTCCGCCACGCGGGGCAGGCCGCGGACGAGCGGGCAGGGCGGTGCGGCGAACCCCGCCGGCAGAGGACAGGGCCTTCGTCATCCGCGTGAGGTAAGTTTTCGCGCGGCCTCCTGACCCGGTAGACCGAATCCTGCCAGGTCTCGGCGTGAACGGATTGTCCGGCGGCGTGCTCATTCCGGCTTCTCCGGAGGAAAGCAGACCAGATTTCCAGAATGGAGCCATCCGATCCTGTTAAGCTTATTGAAGTAACCGTCAGAAGACGGAGCTATGCCAGCAGGGATAGAGCCATAAAAATCGATGTGCAGACAAGGCGATGATCCCTCATTGGCTCCATGAGCTTTTATCTTGCATTCCGATCTGCCCCCCAATTGCCCCTTCGACACTCCAGATCGCTGTTGCTCCGAAAGGCCCATCCACACTGCCTGGCCGGCGATATCGGTCTTCTGGGCGGCACCAAAATACCGCCCATCGAAAGAGTCAGGCGTGCGGTCGGAGAGAAGCAGGACTTCGTCCTCTCGAAGCTGTCGGCAAGTCTTCCATGGCGAGGGTAGGGGACGTCCAGCTCTGTCGGCGGTCAGAACCTGGACGGTCGGGAGTCCATTGATTTGAAGGAGGCCATTCTCCTCGCACACCATATCGCCGTCGAGCGCTGCGATGGTCTTGATGACGGGGATTCCATTCGGCAAATAGCCGCGCTGCGCCGCGAGTTCCGAAGCATCTGCAGGCAGGTTTGCGACGACCAGATCGCCGCGTGAAATCTCGTCGATACCCTCAATCCGATACCATCCGAGTGGCGCACTTTCGCTCGGATTGTAGAGCAGGATCGGCGGCAAAATCCCCGTCGCCGGGATCGCAATCAACGCCACTCCGAGGACCGAAAACGCACTCCAGATTGATGCTCGATTTCCTCGAATCCTGCGCCTCGTGCGAACGAAATTACGACCCATGGCGGGGCTTCCGGGACTTGTTCCAGACCGTCGAGAAGTCGTTCAGGTCATCGATATGGTAGACGACCGTGCCGCCATGCTTGCGGTATTCCGGTCCGTCATTCGACCAGCGCCAGTTCTCCATCGTGCGGACGGATATGCGCAGATAATTCGCCGCTTCTTTCGTCGTCAGAAAAGGGCTCTGTTGCTTCATCGGTTCGGTCATCGTGTCGCTCTCGCTGCAACACGATGAAACAAAAGGGAAAAATTAATTGGGAGTGTCGAAGTGAGCAGACATTCTATGACACCCCTCTGGTAACCATAATTTCTTGTGTCCCGCTGCGCGCTGCAGCGGGGCCATTTCCCCGGCTGATTTTGGGCTTTCGTGGCAAGAGAAAGCCGCCCCGGAGACTTGCTCCGGAGCGGCTCGGCGAGGGGCTTGGAACCGTCAGTCCTTCGGGTTCCAGAGGATCACGTGGCGGCCTTTCTTGCCTTTCACGGGGGCGAGGTTCGCATAGATCCGGCGGGGACCGATCTGCGGGTCGGCGAGGGTCAGAGAGACATATTCCCGTCCCGAAGATTTCGCCTTGCGCATCCAGCCACCGCCGATTTCGGTCGAGGTCTCTCCGGCGAAAATGCGGAAATCCGGCTGGCCTTCTGCGGCTTTCTCGCCATTCTTCTCGATACGGATGGCGGTGTTCAAGTTCATCATGGCGAGAGTGCCTTCGAAGCCGGCTTTGGTCTCGCTGACATATCCG